>JAAIGE0101511589.1_pt1 | contig 34109 bp, 32 predicted proteins | sample 6487951 | NCBI WGS metagenome assembly JAAIGE01 (sample SAMN13974128, study PRJNA590717) | phyllosphere metagenome | biome: tomato field; feature: multiple bacterial spot infested tomato fields; material: tomato leaves; isolation source: leaves from tomato fields | host: Solanum lycopersicum ...
CATTGCTCGGTTCTATCGTTCTACTTTCATGGTCTAGCAAAACACAATCACGCTTCTGATGAACAGGTGTTCGCAACAAAGGGACTACAAGATTGGTACGCGATAAAGATGCGGTCTGCTGAGGGAGGACGCTATTCGGATCCGGCGGTCATACAGTCGGAGATTGGGCCCATTCTTGAGGCGATCAAAGCTGCCCCCCTTTCGATGCAAGACGAGGTCAAGGCATGCGCAGATCGCGCTGTCGCCGATCCTTCATTCAACAGCTTCGCCAGCTCCTACTTGCGTCCATAGATCAGCTAGAGACCGCCATTTTTCCAGGCTGCCAATCTTTTCGGGACGGGAGCTATCCTCGCCTGCCGCCTGGAAGCGGCTCGACCGCTTTCCAGCAAGTTGGGCATTTAATGACCGATGTGCGACAAACAGGTAGTTCAAGCCGCAGAGAGTGCGACCAATGAGCCTTCGTGCCTATTGCTGGAGCCGTCGCTATGGCCGGCAATCATGTGTTTGGCGTCAGCCAGCTGAAACGGCCAGACTGCCCTGTTTTCTGAAAAGCTGCCGTTCGGCTCTCGCCCCATTCGTAGACGTTCAATTGGCCAGGCCGATTGCTTGGAAGCAGACGTTGGTGAAAGCAGGGACGTGTTTATTCGGGGTACGCCGATGCCGGAAAAGACCGACGATGAGGTGCTTGACTACCCACCTGCTTGGGCGGTCGCTAAAATCCTGACCCTTTCCGTCTTCATGATCGCGACCGCTGAGTGGTGAGGTGGTTCCGCCTTTTTGAACAGTTTGGCGGCTGAGCTAAGCTATTCTCCGGTTTATTTACGTCGCCAGTCTGGTGAGCGCCATATCCGGGGCATGCCCTGGATGCGGCGTTACGCCGGCCCGCCCGCATACCTCGTCCGGCGTTTGGATGCCATGCCTCGGCGTCAGCTCGCGCCGGATCGCCTCCAGTGCCACCTTGGCCTTGAACTCGCCCGTATACCGCTTCTGCGCCATCTTCATTGCCGTCATCCCTCACATCGGGATAGCTTAGCTCCCTGTCCAGAAAATCGGCGCCACCTCACTTCACAACGTGTTGTAGTTACGGGCGATCATGTCACAATCACCTTGGAGCGGGCATCCTCTAACGTGCTCGTCACACGGTCCGCTCCACCAACGTCACGTCACTGTTGCTTAGAAACAAGATGATAGATGACTGCAAATGCGACACCGATGGTGAACAGCCCCCACCGGGTGGTCCGGGTAGACAGTTAGTGCATTGTCGTCTCCGCCGCCATTGCCGGGCGTAGGTGGAGCGAAGCGGAACCGCAGGCCGGCAATGGCGGCGTCGCCGCTTCTGGTGCGGGTGGGCAGTAGCCTCAGCTACGTGGGGCCGGATGGTGTTGTAGTGGCGCCGCCACGCCTCGATCAGCACTGTGGCCTCGGCGAGGCTGTAGAAGATTTCTCCGTTGAGCAGCTCGTCACGCAGCGAGCCGTTGAAGCTCTCGTCGTAGCCGTTTCCCATGGCGAGCCTGGCGTGATGTAGAGCGTTTTCACGCTGATCTGGCCAAGCCATTTCTGGACTGCGGTGACGATGAACTCGCTGCCGTTATCCGACCTGATATGTGCAAGCGGACCCCGCCCGGTCAATGAACAGTTCAGCCAAGGCGCCAACACGTCTTCGCGGCAGAGCTGGCAGGCGCCCCCTCAGAAGGGGGCCGCTCAATGGCAGAACAATGATGAGCGGAATGCCGCCTCGTATCACATTTTTGCTGGTTGGATAGCTCTTTGGCTGACGCACTTCAACTGGCGTGCTAATCGGGCATTATGAGCACCATCTCTCCCGCTGAAGTTGCGCGCCTTCGAAATCTCCGGGACCGTATTGCAGAGATCGGCCGCGCCAACACTGGGCACAGCGCTGGTGCCAACGATATGATACATCGCGTGCTGTCTGATTTCCAGAAAAAGGCCCGCCGCATCGAAGCGGCATGGCCGAATGATCGGCTGCTGGCTGAGTATAGAATGATGACCAACGAGCCAACCAAAGCAGTATCAGATGATTTGCTTAGCGAGATTCGGCACCGCAATCTCATTGTTTAATAACAAGTCACGCCAAATCCTGCTAACCAACAAGCTGATATTTACGTAATAGAAAAATGTATAATAGTAATTTTTATTCTAATGATAGATACATATTGTCTATACTTTAACTTTTTGCGGTATAAGCCATGAAATTCAAAGTATACTATAAGGCTTAAAAGGTTATGCTGTTAGTATGCGTTGCTGTCTTAATTGTGACATGTTCGGCCTTTTTTCACATCAAAAGCAAGCAGCAGAGCGCTGCTGAACGCTATGCCGTCGCTTTTGCCCAATGGGAGGCGGAGTGGAGTGGCAACGGCCTGCACGAGCACGAAGATATTCACACCGTTAATACAACCATTCAGATAACAGACCAATCTGTCATCAGCGGTCGCTGCTTAGAGTCGAGACTCGTTGATCACAGCCAGAAGATGACAGGGCCAGCGAGGGCGACGGCGGAGAAGAAGGCGGTTGGACAGCGATCGTAGCGAGCCGCGACGCGTCATCAGTCCTTGAGGCGGCCGAAACATAGTTCCGATGCGGCTGCGGCGCCTGTACCGGCGCTTGTTGTATCTAAGCGGCTCGTTGCGGGATCGTTGGCCTGGCCCAGCGTCATGAAGAAACTCAACGGGCGTCCATTCGCATCGCTTCTATGGAGATCGCATTCGCGAGGTGGCCTGTTGGGCGCGTCAGGAGTAAGTTCTTCGTCCAGGCTGCAACCGGATCCGCCATGGCGGGGAAGGCGCTGAACCATATTGCTGGGCTTTATGCAGTCGAATAGGACGTCCGCGGTCGGCCCCCTGACGAGCGACGACACGCGCGCCTGGCCAGGGCCGGACCGATGCTCGATGCGTTCCGCCAGTGGCTCGATACAACCGGACCCAAATTGTCCCGGCGTTCCGGCCTTGCGGTCGCCATCTGTTACGCGCTCACCCGCTGGCCCGCTATGCCGACGATGGTCTGGAGATCAACGACAATGCTGCCGAGCGCTCCCTGCGTGGTGTCGCCTTGGGCGCAAGAACTGGCTGCTCGCCAGTTCCGACTAGGGCGGTAGCCGAGCCGCCAGCAGCTACAACCTCGTGGATGCCGCCGGGCTTAACGGCGTCGACTCCGAGGCTTGGCTGGCCGACACCATCAACCGGATCGCTGACCATCCTGCCTACCGAATCGCTGAACTGCTTCCGTGGAACTACCGTCCAGCTGGAGACGCCCCCCTCGCCGGACGCTTCCACCAAGATCAGACCGACAAACTCATCACCGTTGGACAGCGGCTTCGCTTCGCTCGCCAGTTCGGCACTTCCAATAACCCTGGCGTGATCCGGCTCGGCCCCAAAACACGTACAGGTTGGCGCGCTACGTCGCAGACTCGCACACTCGATTGGAATGCATCCGCCAGGATTTGCTCGTGTCGCTCATCGCTTCATCAACGGCGACGCTTTGGCCGGGCCAATATCAGCATTTTCGCCCCAGTCAGGACGGATGTCCTTACCTACGGTTGTAAGGACGTCCTCTATCCTGGCGCCAACCTTAGCAAGGTAGTACCCGCCGGATGCTTACGGGGCTGATGGCCGCATCGGTGCTGGTTGACCTGCGTAACGTTTACACCCGCGATGCGGTTTAGAGCCAAAGCTTCAGCCACACTGCAGTCGGACGCTGATCGGAGCTTATCTGTCCATGTGTTGTCGCGCAAAGACTGATAACAGATGGTCACGCACCATGGCGACGACGGCAATCGTCGAGTACCATGGCAACGGTATCGCGCAGTGCATGACACGGATGCCAGCCAGTCCGTTCGCGCAGCTTCGTCGCATCGATCCGTGCACATGGCACGTCACTAGCCCGGAGGCGATGGGAATCCTGTTCGACGAGGATCGACACACGCGCCATTGCCAGTAACATATCCAAGAGGTCGCCGATCGGGCGCACGTCGCCCGACCCAATGTTGAAAGTCTCGCGCAACGTCGCAGTATCCTGTCCCAGCACCGCGCAATAGGCATCGACGACATCGCGTACGTCGAGGAAATCGCGCATTGCGGTCAGTGATCCAACCTTTATCACCGGCGGAATTTTGCCGGCCTCGATCTTCGCAATTTGGTCGGCGAAGGCAGGCAGGACGAAGCGCGTGTCCTGCCCCGCTCCGCTATGATTACCGGGGCGAAAGATGACCAATCGATTGGTCGGCGCTAGTACGTCGGCGAGTATCTCCTCGCCCGCACGTTTGGTGCGTGCATAGGGCGACATCGGCGCCGGCACGGTTTCTTCATTCGCCGTACCGGCGTTGAACGCCGCGCCATAGACCTCGCTGCTGCTGGCAAAGGCGAAGGTCGCAGCCGGTGCTGCTGCAGCCACCGCCTGTGCCAGATGCAGCGTGCCGCCCACGTTGGTCCACCACGTCTCCGCCGCCCCGCCTGCCGATGCGCCCACCGACGATTGTGCCGCAAGATGCACAACGAGGTCGGGGCGCAGGTTGTCGATCAGCCGCGTTACCGCCGAACCATCGTTGAGGTCGAGCCGGTCTTGCATGATCCCGTCACGCGCCGGCGCGACGAGGCACGCATCGGGCACCAACCGATCGCGCAACGCCGCCAGCAGATAGCGTCCGACGAAGCCCCCCGCCCCGGTCACGAGCACCGATCGATAGGGCAGCACGTCGGTCATCGATCAAAGCGCCGGCGAGCGCGGCACGTAGGAGCGAGGGTTCTGCAACCGCTCTAGATCGGCATCCACCATCTCGCGGATCATCGTCTCGAGCGAGGTTTCAGCCTCCCAGCCCAGCACCGAACGCGCCTTGCCGGCATCGCCGAGAAGCACGTCCACTTCGGCGGGGCGGAACAGGTCGGGATCAATCACAATATGTGCGTCCATGTCGATACCGGCATGTTCGCAGGCGATACGGCACATGTCGCGCACGGTCGTCGTCCGGCCCGTAGCAACGACATAATCGTCTGCCTGGTCGTGCTGCAACATCAGCCACATGGCCTTGACGTAATCGCGGGCATGGCCCCAATCGCGCTTGGCATCGATGTTGCCAAGGCGCAATTCGCTCTGGATACCGAGTTTGATTCGCGCCACGCCGTCGGTAACCTTGCGGGTCACGAATTCACGACCGCGCAGGGGGCTTTCGTGATTGAACAGAATACCCGACGAGGCATGCATACCGAAGCTCTCGCGGTAATTGACCGTAATCCAATGGCCATACAGCTTGGCGACGGCGTAGGGTGAACGCGGGTAGAAAGGCGTCTTTTCGCTCTGCATGTCCTGCTGGATCAGGCCGTACATCTCGGAGGAAGATGCCTGGTAGAAGCGCGTATCAGGCTTAACGATCCGCAGCGCTTCCAGCGCGTGGGTGACGCCGAGCGCGGTTACCTGAGTTGTTAGGATCGGCTGCTGCCACGATGTCGCCACGAATGATTGCGCTGCCAGATTGTAGAATTCGTCAGGCTGGATGTCCTTTATCAGACGCATCAGCGACGACATGTCGACGAGGTTCGCGTCGTGCAGACGGACGTTGTCGAGGATGCCCAACCATTCGAGCCGGTGATCGGCGACCCCGCCGTGCGAAGAGCGGCGGACAACACCATGAACTTCATAGCCATGCTCCAGCAGATGCTGGGCGAGATAGGCGCCGTCTTGTCCAGTAATGCCGGTGATCAACGCGCGTTTTGCCATTTTAAGTTTAAGCTCCGAATTTGAAATAGGGGGCATCGGCTGAGATGAACCGCCGCCTACCGATCACATGGCGAACGGACAAGACATTCATCTGCGCCTACCGACTTGTGGACCGGGCCACACCCCAGACGAGGCTGTGGATGATATCGGGACGGATCCCGAGCCGGCGGGTGACGACGACAGCCAGCCATAGATGCGCCAGTACCCAGCTGCCGGCCGTGGAAATGGCCGCACCGATCAAGCCGAACCGAGGAATCAAAAAGACACCAAGCGTCAAATTGACGACCAGCGCCCCCATATAAGCCATCGCCGGAAACCGCTGATTCCCCGACATGTCGAGCAGGACGCCGACGCTCCAGATTCCTGAAAAAATCCAATTGCCGCCCGCGATAATGACGAGCGGCCAGTAGCCACCGTCAAATTCGCCGCCAAACACGAACGCAAGCAGCCAGTGGCCAATCAGCGCATAGCCCCCCACACCGCAAAAGCCAAAGGCGAACATTGCCAGCGTCGTCGTGCTAACAACCTTCTGGATCCGCGTCGTGTCGCCCTGCGCATACAGGCGCGCGACGAGCGGCGACACGGTGGCGACAAAGGCAGTGATCGGAAAAATGCTGAGGCCCGCAGCAAGCGCGGCCGCGCGATACACGCCGACCTCTGTCGGACTGCGGTACCAACCCAGCATCACCACCGCGAGTGATGCCCAAACGACATAGGAGGCACCATGCAGTAGGAACGGCCCAAGTGCTCGCATCCAGTCCCGCGTCTCGAACCGCGCCGGCAAGGCGGCAAAGCCCGCGGGCAGAGCCCGCCACAAAAACAGCGCGCCAAGTCCGAAGGCGCAGGCGATCCCCGTTACCTGGGCGATCATCGCGGTTTCCGCTGTCAGCCGCGCGCCCAGCAGCCAGAGGATGCCGATCCCCACGATCGTCGTCAGCGGCCGGACGATTTGATCGGGGAAGGCCGCCTTGCCGATCAGATGAAGGCCATTGAGCATCGCCGCACGGATTGCAGAAAAGGCGGCGATCGGCAGCGAGACGAGCGCGATGAACAAGGTCCGCCGTTCGACCACATTCTCGAACAGACCGGCGATGCTGAACGTCGCTGTGATGACGGCAAGCGCGATGATGAACGCCGACATGGCGATGATAAACTGGTTCAGCCGGGTGAACAGCCCACGGACGAGCGGCCAGTCGTGACGCGCGGCATAGACTGCAACTTCGCGCTGGACCATGATTGGCAAACCATAACAAACTGGGATTTTTAATATTTCTAGCCAAGCGAGCACATAGGAATAGGTGCCATAGCCCGCCGCCCCAAGCAGGCGGGCAAGCAGCACCGAACTGCCTGTCACTAATGCGAGGCCAAAGCCCTGAAGCAGGAACGAGGTGGACACGCCGCGCAGCATGTAACTCGCGATCCCAGTCTGCCCCCCCACGGTGAGGGTGCGAAGGCGTGTGGCAAACTGGTTCACGTTATCTAACCAATCAAATTATGCGGAAAACAGGGCCGCAGCCGCATTGCGATAGGTAAGTCGTCGCGTAATGTCGAGTTTGCTGGCACCGCGGTGGCGCCGGGCTATAAGTATCGTCTTCCCGCTTTACTGTGAAAGACCTACCCCTCCAATGAAACCGCTGAAGGTCGCGATCTATCACGCCACCCTGCCCCGACCAGCCGGTCGCAAAGGTGGCGTTGAGGCGGCAGTGCATCGCCTGGCCAACTCGCTTGCCGATCGGGACGACATCGACCTTACCGTCTACAGCTCGGGTACGGCGCCCGACGATGCGCGCTACGCTCATGTCAGCATCCTCAACCGATCGAACAAGTGGCAGCTGACCCGCCTGCTGCTCAGCCCGTTCCTGCTCAATTTTCAGCGGTTTGGGAATGCTGATGTCTTACACCTCAACGGCGATGATTGGTTCCTCTTCCTTCGCCCCTTTGCCACCGTCCGCACGATGTACGGCAGCGCACTGCACGAGGCGCGAACGGCCTCAACATTGAAACGTCGACTGATGCAAAGTCTTGTATTCCGGCTGGAAAAACTCGCAATCCGCCTCGCCCGGAAAACGGTCGCGATAGGGCGCGAAACACACGACCTGTACCATACCGACACAATCATCGGCATGAGCGTCGATCGCGACACCTATCTGCCCGCACCCAAGACCGATCATCCGTCCGTCTTCTTCGTTGGCGGTTGGAGCGAGCGCAAGCGTGGTGCGTTCATGTACGACACTTTCATCGATAAGGTATTGCCGCAGGTGCCTGACGCCCGTCTTTACATGGTGACGGACGTCGAACGAACGCATCCCTCCGTCACCTTCCTCAAGAAGCTGAGCGATGCAGACTTGGCGCATCATCTCGCCAAGGCTTGGGTCTTTGCCTATCCCAGCCTCTACGAAGGGTTCGGTATCGCCTATATTGAGGCGATGGCCTGCGGAACGCCGATCGTCACCACCCCCAATGCTGGTGCAGCGGACGTACTGGACGAGGGCCGCTACGGCAGTATGGTCGATGACGATCGCTTCGGCGACGAAATTCTCGCGCTGCTACGGGATCCTGTGCGGCGAACGGCAATGATAGAACGGGGCCGCACACGTGCCGGACAGTATGACGAACGCGCAATCGCGGAACAGAATATCGTCGTCTATCGGCAGGCGGCGCGGCAATAGCCCTGTTCCCGCCTCTCGTGCCCGCAGCGGACCGGGCCGATCGTGAGGATCAGAACGAATAGCTGTCGGGTACCAGAAGATAGTCCCCCTCCTCACGTGGATCTAAGCCGGCGCACGCCTCGAGCCGGGTGCGGTGGAAGAGCATGTAGCGATAGGCGGTCCTGAACCGGTACATGCGATACCCGGCCGGCATTAGCGCCGTCAGGCCGCCGCAGCGGTCGAGTTCGCTAATCGTCGGCTGCGACACCTCCATCCACACGATCGGCCGGTGTGCCGCTAGCGTCCTTGCCATTCCGTCGAGCACATTGGGTTCATAGCCTTGAACATCGATCTTGACGGCATCGACACCATCGATCGCATGCTGTGTCAGGAAATCGTCAGCCCGCATGACCGGAAGATCAAGGGTGGTATATTGATGCGGCGCCGACGCCGGGTCAAAGGTACCCGTGCCCTTGTTCTCATAGGCCGGCTGGTAGAAGCGTAGGATCCCCGGAACGTTGCCCAGACCCACGCAATGCGACGTCACCGCCACATCCGAGTTGAGCGCGATATTCTGCTGTAGACGTACGAACACCTCCGGATTGGGTTCGAATGCAACCACCTGCTGCATCACGCGGGAAAAGCACAGGCTGTGCGCGCCGACATTGGCACCGATGTCGAGCATCACGCGTTTTCTGCCGGCTTTCAGCACCTTCGTGAACAGCGTCTTCTCTGGCCCCTCATAATCGGCAAAAACAGCCAGATTCCACTCGATATAGGACGAGAGATCACACACATAGCGGTTCGGGCCATTATCAACAATAAATTCACGACCGGCGTATCGAGGCACTGCCGTACGTGCGAACGCCAGCCCGCCACGCACCAGGCGCAAGGAACGCAACGATCGAGCAAGGCGAAGAAGAAGCGGCAGTTGAACGCGGGACGACATAACCAAGACCAAACAATTTCCCTGCCTTTGGCGAATTGCGTCAGCGGGGTGTAAAGACCCGGCCATACGATGAGCCGATTTGCAGCACAACTGGCGTCTTTGCTGTACGCATTCATAACGGCATACGATTATCCGCATCATGGCACCACACGCCTGCCGCACCAAGGGGGCCGAAAGGCGGAACTACACAGAATGGACCAGAGGCTCGCATGACCGACGTTAACGACAAGGCTAAGTATGTCGCCGATTACCGTGTCGTAACCTGGGACGACGTGCACCGACTCCAGGGCAAGGCCAGCCTCCAAGCGCTGACCATCGATGCCCGGACGATCAAGTTCGACGGTCTCCTGCCCGTTGCCTTGCGGCGCGCCTTCGCTGCGGTCACACCAGGCGGCCGAATCACGATCGTGGACGAGGGGCGGGGCCGTTCCGAACCGCCCGTGCTGGACCTGACGTTCAATCAGGTCCGGCAGACTGTGCTGAAGTTCTTAGGTCATGGCTGCAAGCTGGTCGAACTGGATTCGACCGGTCGAATCACGATGCAGCGTATCCAGCCTGCACTGCCGCAAGCGTGGAGCGCCGGAGTGATGTATTCAGGCATGGCCACCGAGGAGCCGGCGATGCGCCGCTGCCTTGACGCGCTAGTCGCACAGCCCGAACTGTCTAATAGTGGAGGCGAAATCGTCGTCTGCGGGCCATCCGATGGCCATCGCGCTTTTTTGGTGGACTATCCCACCGTCCGGTACCTCGCGGTCGATGGAATGGAGGACGGCCACGGCCGGTTCCTGCTCGCGAAAAAGAAAAATATTCTCGTCGACAACCTGACGCACGCGCGGATGGTGGTGCTGCATGCCCGGATCGTACTGGCGCCCGATGCGCTGGCGCGAGTGCCGGCCGAATTCGACATCCTAGCGCCTAATATCGTACGGATCCGGCGCAACGGCAGTGCGGAAGCCTATATGTCGCTGGCCCAGATCGACCGTCCATGGCCCGGCTATATGCTGCGGCGCCGTACGTTGATGCTGCGCGACGTACACGGCTGCGATCCGCTGCGTCTGCATGCGGCCGGTCCCTGCTATGTCGATGGCGGCGCGGTGTTTGTCACACGCCCGGTGTTCGATCGCTGCCGGATGGACGATCGTCTCGGCTGGGCGGAGGGCGAGGATGTCGATTGGTGCATGCGTGCGTTCCTGTCGGGCTTCGTGTCGGATCTGGCGGTCGAATCGCGTGCGACATCATTGACGAGCAAGTGGACGGATCACGCGCTACCGGGGCCGGTCGAGCAGCTGGCACGGCGTGCGAATGGCCTCGTCCAGCAATGGCGCGGCCGGTTGCGCCATATCACACGGCCGTCGCTGCGGTGACGAAGGGAGCGTCACGGGTCCGTATCGCGCTTTACACCCCCACGCTGCCGCCCCGTGTCGGCAAGGCTGGTGGGGTGGAGGTGGCCGCACATCGGCTTGCGCAAGCGCTCGCCCGGCGGGGGCGGGTCGAGGTCACCTGCCTCGGCTGCCGCGACGTGCCGCACGATGCCCTTTATCATCACGATTCCCGGCTGGGCGCGCTCAATCGTTCCGTGCTGGCGCGAAACATGCTGGGCCCGCTGCTGCTTAACGTTATGGATCTAAGCGCGTACGACGTCATCCATTTCAACGGCGACGATGCCTTCTTTCTCGGCCGAAACCTGCCTGCGGTCCGCACCTATCACGGCACCGCGCTGCAGGAGGCATTGAGCGCGGAGACCCTGAAGCGGCGCGTGTACATGCAGGGCTGTTATCAGCTGGAGCGGCTTTCGGCACGATTGCGAACATGCCGCGTCGGGGTCGGTTCCGATGCGCAGCAGACGTTCGCCGCGCAGCATGTAATCGGCAACATCGTCGACGCCGAGCGGTTCTTACCGCATGCCAAGTTCGATCATCCCGCGATTTGCTTCATCGGCCTGTGGGACGGGCGCAAGCGCGGGCGATTCATGGTCGAGACGTTCCTTCGCGACGTCCTACCCGCGCATCCCGACACGGTATTGTACATGATCGCGGACCAAGCGCCGACGCATCCTGCGATCCGCCATCTGCCCTCGCTCGATGATGACGCACTAGCGCTCTACCTCGCGCGTTGCTGGGTGTTTGTCTGCCCCAGCCGGTACGAGGGTTTTGGCATTCCCTATGTCGAGGCGATGGCGGCAGGCACGATGGTGATCGCATCGCCGAATACCGGCGCGCGCGACCAGCTGGGACCGGACGATGCGTTCGGCCAGATCCGCGACGATGCCGCCTTCGGACCGGCAATCGTCACAGCCTTGTCCGATGCGACCCTGCGCGCCAGTTATGCCACCCGCGGCCGACGACAAGCCGCCAACTTCACCGCCGATGCGATTGCCGCACGGTACGAGGCGCTGTATTTCGCCGCGGTCCGCCAGCAGCGCTAACCCACACCGCCTTACCCCTGCTCCAGCGTCAGCATCACCTGTCCGGCAATAGCGGATGGTGCGAAGGACAGGCTTGGCCCATTGCCGACCAGTTCTATCGCCAGCGTGCGCCTACCGCCTTTGCCACGTACACGAGCAGGCTCGAACACTCGCCTGAATGTGTAGTCACTTGGTCCCGTCGCGATCGTCAGCAATCCTAAGATCTGCGGTGTGCCCTGCTCATCGACAATGCGCACCTGCAACCGTACCAATTTTCCCGTGTCGTTGTCGACGCTACCCGACAATTCGATCATTGCCTGTCTCGCACCGGCGATCCACGCAGGACAGTCGAAACGTGCGATTAGTGTGACGGGGCCGGACAATCGCGGCGGCATCGCCTGATACGCGGAAAAATGCCTTGGCGGGGACAGTACCCGCTCGCGTCCCTGTTGCTGAATATCGTATCCTGCCGATCCGCGTGAGTCCTCGATCCATTCCAATAGGTTGCGAATGCGCGTATGATAGCCGCTGCGGCCAGGCTCCCAGCAATTGCCGCGAAGGAACAAGGGGCCACCTTGTACAAGATCGAGCGCAACGGCGACATCTTGGATCGGATGATCAGGATCGTCAACGATCGTATACATGTCATAGGCCACTGCATCGCGCGCCCGGTCTGTCCAAATATGGCCGGGCGTCGTCACGTCCCAGTTGCACGATACGCGCTGTCCGCCCGACGTTTGTCGCCCGGTACGGATCACCGCATTGCCAATCTGTTCGAACGAGGCGTTCTGTAGTGTCAGGCCGACCAGTCCAACCGTGCCGTCGCCATCCTCCTGATAGAAACCGTAGGGTGCGAACCCGCCATGGCATCCCGACAGCAACAGGCCTGAAATGCCGCCGGGATCGACACCATCGATCCGGTTACTACCATGGCAACCATAGCTCGCGAACAACGCACCCGTAAACACGCAGTCGTAGTAGCGATAGTCGCCCGTATTGCGCTCCCAGTATAGATTATACCAGCAGTTGCTAACATTAAGCGCCGTGCCCCCGATATGGCCGGTCGCGTTGGCGTGGACGATGCCTTTGTGACAATGCGACACCTCGACCCCGAACGCATGCGTCGGGCCGGTCATCTCGTCATAGAACAGGCCGGTTCCCGCGAATTGAATCGCGGCGCGGTCCGCGGTCCGCCGCTCGGTCCTATGCGCTGCGCCTAGGATGCGGACGTTCTGAATCGGTACGCGGCAGGGCTCGCTGTTTTCGGCACGTGTCCAGCCAACATGAACGATCGGTTGGCCGGCAGTAAAGGGCATCGGGCCGATTGCCTTGATGCAAGATTGCCGCCCCATGCCGAACAGCCCAGTCAGCGGCCGCAGCGGCCGGCTGGTAGCGAAGGCGCCACGCGACGGCGGGATCAGCAGTGGCTTACCCAACGCCAGCCCACGCTCCACCGCCCGGTCAAACGCAGCGGCATTGTCGGTGGTGTCGTCTGCCCGGGCGCCATGATCAACGACGTTGACCGTCTCGTCGCGCAACCACACCTCATCTCCCTTGCCGGATGGAGGAGACGACAGCGACAGGCGTTGCCCCGGCTGTGCGCCGACCAACGAGCCCTGACCGGCAGCTAACAGTGCAAGTGCTGCGCGACGATCGATCGTGGTCATGCTCGACTGGAAACTATGTCGGGTATCACCGCCATCACGACCGCGTCGGTCTGCACGGTCGCAACCGACAGGGCGAACCGCGCCAGCGCCATTGCCCGTGCCCGCGCGGCCATGGCCGCAGCCGCAACCGGATCGGCTATCAGGTGCCGGATCGCCGAAGCAAGTGCGTCGACATCGCCCGGTAGGACCAGCAGGCCGGTGCCGTCCTCGACGATCTCGGTCGCCCCGCCTGCGGCGCTCGCGATCACCGGAGTGCCGGCCATCATCGCCTCTGCGATGACGCGTCCGAACGGTTCGGGTGCAGTGGAGGCGTGGACGATCACATCCACCCCACTCATAAGCGCAGCGACGTCATTGCGAAACCCCAGGAAATGCACTCGGTCGCCGATCCCGCGTGCCGTTACGTCGCGACGCAGCGCCGCCTCAAACGCTCCATCGCCAAACATCGCAGACCCCACTAGCACCAGATGCGCACCCGGCACCGCGGCGATCGCGGCAATCGCGACATCCTGTCCTTTCCAAGACGACAGTCGCCCGAACAGCGCGACGATCGGTGCCCCCTCGGGGATTCCGGTATCACGGACCAGAGCGGCGCGCACCGCCGCGCGATCGACATCGGCAAAGGGTGCAGCATTGATGCCATTGTGAACGACGGTGACGGGCAGCTTGCCGCCGGCCTGCCGATATGACACCTCGGTCGCGTGCGAATTGGCGATCAGGTGCGTGGCGAACCGGTTCGACAAACTGATCGCGACCCGCCGCATGGTGCCGCTGAAATGTGCCGCGGTCATGATGTCGTGTAGGTGCCAGATCAGCGGACGTCGGGCGATGCCGTTGGCAAGCGCCGCAACGACCAGCGCCTTTTGTGAATTGGCATAGACAAGCTGCGCTCCGCGCATCCTTCGTGACAATGCCACAATCGATCGCGTCAGACTGGGGATGATCCCCAAGACCTTGGCGATACCGTTGTTGCGACGGACATCCAGAACAGCACCCGCCGAGATCACCTCGACCGCCACTGCGGCGTCGCGAAGCCGGTCGACGAAGGGTCCGGATTCGAACACCGCGACCTGTACGGGCAGTCGCGTGGTGCTGGCATAATCGAACAGCGAAAGTTCACCACCGCCCAACTCACCGCTGTGATCGAGCAACAGAACACCGGTCATGCTAGCACTCCCCAATAAGCGTTTGCCAGGCGGGTGATCCCCGCTTCCCACGAAAACATAGTCCGAGCATAATCCCGGCATGCCGCGTCGTCCGGCATGGCTAGCTCGCCGTCCGCCCAGGCCAGCACGCCGGCGCCGATTTGCTCGATGGCCGCGCCCGCCAGCACTAGCGATGACGCCAGCGGCGACACCACCTCGGGCAACCCCCCAACGGGGGTGACAATCGCCGGCGTTCCTGCCGCGAGCGATTCCGCAGCGATCAGGCCGAATCCTTCGAGATCAATGGTCGGCACGATCGAACACTCCGCCGCGCGATACGCTAATGGTAGGGCATCGTCGGGGACGAACCCGAGCAACCGGACATGGTCCGCCAAGCCTCGCGCGGCGATCCTCTCCTGCAACGCAGCCTCTTCGGGGCCTTTGCCCGCGATCAGCAGCAGCAGATCGGGATGACGGCGTATGACGGGCACCATCGCATCGATCAGCCTCTCCAGCCCCATACGCCGCACCAGTCGCCGCACCGACAACAGGATACGGCGGTCTTTTGGCCATCCCAACCCCTCACGTGCATCGTCACGCGACACGCCCGCCTGATCGAAGCGATCGATACGGATCGAACCCGGCACGACCACAATCCGGTCAGCATCGACTCCGTAATCTTGATGCACCAGCCGTGCGAAGGCGTCAGACAGCACGATCACCCGATCGGCACGACGATAGACGCGCTGCTCCATCCAGCGCTGCGCTGCATTGGCCATCTGACGACCACCGCGCTGGGTAGAGGCTTCCGCAGCCCAAGGGCCATGGAAATGCACTACGAAAGGCCGATCAATCTGATCAAGCACTGGCAGCGCGTGAAGCGCGAAATGCGATGCCACAATGTCGGAAGAATGGGCTGTAATGCCGCGGCGTATCGCTGTGCGTGCGCAGACCAGTCGCTGTGGAAGACTAGCGGTAGCGGAGGCAAAGCTTGTGACCCGCCCCTGCGTCTCGCGTTCCGCCCCGCCGTTACCGGCTACAGACCCGGCGATCGCGAGGGTATCGCCATGACCCAACATAACGAGGTCGTGATAATAGCGATCAAGGCCACCGCCATGTTCAGGAAACCATTCGAGCCCGATCTGGAACGTACGGATCGGTAGCGCCGCTTCAATCATCTACCCCTCCGCGATTGAGGCGGGCCAGCGCCACGAACGGATAAAGCAGCATTCCTGACGCTCCAGTCAGAGGATTACCGAAGAACAGCAGCGGTCCGCAAGACACTGCCACGACCATTGCAGAGATACCAAAAGGATTACTCCGGTCAGGCCAAGACGTGACGTAGATCGCCCCGAACATCACTAGGAACACCGCCCCGAGCAAGCCGAACGTAAAGAAGATTTCGAGCACGCCGCTGTCGATGTTGTTGGTCGCATCGACGGCGTCTGGGTTCTGGCCCGACAGACGCGCGGAAATCACGCCAGTCCGGCCCAGTCCGACACCGGCGATTGATGACAGCGCGGTACTAGAAAAACGGCGGTACAAATCTACGCGCTCCAGATAGCTGGTGTCGGACGAGGTGTTCGACAGCGTCGCAAACCGTGCGCTAATCGTCTCACCGAGCGGCGAGAAAGCGATGGCCGGCGTAATCACGAGAATTGCCGCTAGCGCTGTCGCGGCAAAGGCTACCTTCTGCCGGACGTTCGACCAGAAGAACAGCATGACGAGCGCAATCGCCCAGCTGCCCCAGGCGGCGCGGACCAGCGACAGTAACAGGCCGATCAGCGAAAAGACGATCGATCCCCAGCGCATCCGCGATCGGGTCGCGATTGCGATCAGGGCCGACGCCGCAACGAACTGCGCATACGGACCGGGCGAATTTAGCGTCGAAAACACCCGCACCATTCGCGGGATCGGCGCCCCGATCGATTCAAGCGCTGATCCGCGCATCCATTCGGCATCCCATGCCGGCATGATGAGATACTGGATCAGGCCGTATACACCGATCACAAGGCCGCCCCAGACCATCGCCAGCATTATTTGGCGTGCCTTTTCGTCCGCATCCTCGGGCGCGGTCAGGATATGCAACGCGAACAGAATGGGCAGCGCCCAGTTCAGCAGCGCAAGCGTCGCGGCTGGAAGCCCGTTTTGCAAAGCTCCAGAAAAGAACCCGTAGATCAACACTGCCATCATTCCGACATACGGCCACAGCGCTTTGGGCGAACCATGTCGGAAGTTACGGGCAATACTGAGACCACAACAGGTAGTCACGACTATCGGCGCGAGCATGACGAGGCTGGCATCGGTATAGCCGCCGTGTACGTCGGCGAGCCGGCGATAGAACGGGGTCAGCATCCAAACCCACATGGTAAAGCCCAGATAGCTGACGGGCCGCATGTAGAGCAGCGCTAGCCCCATGGCCGCAACTGCGGGTGTAAAAATGTAATTAAGCACGCGGCCGAATGGCGACAGGCCAAGCAGAAGCAACACCCCGAAAAGCGCGGCGGGTACAATCACGCCCAGCATCGGGCTTTCTGCCTCTTTAGAAGCGAGCGTATCAGCGTGTGACTCACCCTCGCCGGTGGTCATCATACCTTCAGCGGCCAAGACGCGTCTCCTCGCGATGCGCCGCCATGGCCTCATCGACTGCCGCCATTAAACCGTCGCGGAACGCCTGGGTAGAAAAGCGTTCGGCGTTCGCCCGGCAATCTTCCGCTCGGACGGACCGGGTATCAAGATGACGGACCGCCGCGACGATCGCATCGACCAATTGTTCGGAGAAAAAGACGCCCGTCTGTCCTGGACCGTCCTGCCCACGGACCGTTTCCAGACTCCCGCCACGGCCATAGGCGATCACTGGCGTTCCGCAGGCCTGTGCCTCCAGCGGCACGATGCCAAAATCCTCTTCCGCCGCATACAGGAATGCCTTGGCGCGCGACATGTAGTCGGTCATCGCCGCATCGCTCTGCCGGCCCAAAATTTCAACGTTGTCGCCCGCGGCCGCCCGAACGAGGTCCATGTCAGGACCGTCGCCGATCACGATCAGCCGGCGCTCGGGCATCTTCGCAAACGCCTCTACGATCAACGGCATCCGTTTGTAGGGGACCATCCGCGAGGCGGTGAGATAATAATTGTCCTTTTGCTCGTGCAACCGGAAACGGGCGATATCGACAGGCGGATAGACCACTGAGGCTGCGCGGCCATAGGCCTTGCGCACCCGCCGCGCGATGAAATGCGATATGGCGATGAAACGGTCGACACCATGGTTGGTGCGCACGTCCCATATCCGTATGTAATGCAAGATCGCGCGCGCCATCAGGCCCGATACCCCGCGCACCCCCGCTTCCTTGAGATAGGCGTGCTGTAGGTCCCAAGCATAGCGAATTGGGCTATAAATGTAGCACAAATGGACCTGGTCCGGCCCGGTGATGACGCCCTTAGCGACGGCATGGCTGGAACTGAGGACAAGATCGTATGCGGACAGGTCAAATTGCTCCACCGCGATCGGCATCAACGGCAGGTACTTGCGATAGGCACGACGTGCGAACGGCAGCTTTTGGATGAAACTCGTCGTGACGCTACGTCCTGCAATCAGGCCACGATCTTCCTCTGGCAGGAAGCATACTGTGCAGAACAAGTCGGCATCAGGAAACAGGTCGAGCATCTGCTCCAGTACCCGCTCCGCACCACCGGTCAGCGTCAGCCAATCATGAACAATGGCGACTCTCATGAAATTAGGATTTCTTTCGCAGGCAGGATGGGCCGATTACCCCGGCCGGCCATCGCCTATGCCGTCAAACCCACTAGACGATCAAGGCCGCATCGGAAAGCGCAATGCCACGGCCTCTTTCCGAAAGCCGCTTGGGACCACATGCCCCCTGCATACGGCAGACACCCTCGTAACGCTGCGACTATGGTTGATCCGCCATACACAACACTGCTAAAAAATGGTGATCGTTCAGACATTTCTTGGGAGGCCGGGCACACGCATGGATTCTTCCGGCAGGCACATCTATTCGTTCGACCTCAGTCGTGCAATTGCCGCCATTGCTGTGGTTGTACTGCATTGGAGCGAACTGTCCGCACCCGGATATGCTCCACCATTCAGACAATCGCTGGACTTCTTTTACCGGTTCGGTGCCTTGGCCGTCCCCCTGTTCTTCGTCCTGTCAGGCTTCGTCTTCGATTGGTTGTACGCGGCACGGATCAGAGCGCAACGGATCGACGCAGCGACGTTCTTTGTTTTACGATTTTCCCGGCTTTACCCCTTGTTCTTCGTAACGTTCGGTGTTGTTGCTATTGAATTCCTGCTCGCTGGCAGTCGGATCGGCTATAGCTTCGATGGCTCGCACATCGATGCTTACCACGCGTTGCTGACCGTCGTGATGATGACGGGGTGGGGTCTTGAAGAAGGCTTTTCGTTTAATGGACCGTCATGGACGGTATCGACGGAAGTGTTCTTATACGGCGTGTTCTTCATCATCTCGCGCCGGTTCGGGATACGGCCGATCACGATTGCTACAATGATACTTGCCGGGATCGCGATGATGCCAGTGAGCGTTCATCTGGCAGGTGGCCTCGTTCAATTCTTTGCTGGAGTCGCTGCCCATCGTTTGTTCCTGCGCTGGTCCAGCCATCAAAACGCAGTGTGGATTATCCTCGCAGCAGCAGCATCCCTGTGCCTTATATGTCTGTACGGAAACGAATATCATACGCGATCAGGGCTGGAATTTCTTCGCAGCAGGATCCTATATGACCCAAAACTTGATACGCGCTATCAAATCGTGCGCGATCTGATCTTTCCTGCGCTTCTGTTTCCGATAGTCGTATTTATGCAGGCTGCGCTGGAGCGAAAGCTGCGCATCGCAGCCGTTCTGCGGCACCCGATCGTCACGTGGATGGGCAACGTCAGTTATTCGCTCTATCTCTGGCATTACCCCCTCATGATCGGCTTTGCGATCGGTGCCGCTTATGCCGGTGCTTCATCGTTCCTGTTCTACTCACCTACCATTTTTTTCTTATATCTCGCCGTCCTCATATTTATGTCACATCTGTCTTATTATCGGTTCGAACGACCGACGATGCATGCCATTCGCGGCCGCTTCCGACCGCAACGTCCGAAGGTACTCCTGACGTCAGCCAGTGACATCACGACAGGAGTAGCGGCCAAATCTAGGACTTGATAATGAGGGGCGGACTGATCGTTCGCGCCTGTTTGCACAATCGATCGGCAGTTATGGAACAGGTTTTACGCATGCTGCTGTTGACGATCGCCATCGCGTACCAAGCATCCGGACAGGCATCGAGATTCGATCCGCCTGTGCGCTGCAACGGTAGCCAGTTTGTCCAAACCTGTTTCTTGAACGATGGCGGGCGCTATACCGAACGCCTGCTGGAACGTGGTCGCTTGGTTCGCGATGGCGTCGATGCAAACGGTACCCGCTGGACCGAAACGGAGGTAAAGGAATTCGACGGCACCCGCACTACAGGCAGTGACAACCGCAACCACACTTGGACGTACAGCTATTCGCCGCGGCTAGGTACGCGCGGGACCAACCGAAACGGTCCGGTCTACATTCCGCCTGATCGCCGCGACGACGATCAGGACCAGCCCGTACCTGGAGTCGCTAGTTAGGTCATCGCCTGCCGATACCCACTTTTGACAAGCCTGAACGCTATCCGTAAGTCGCCCCAGCACACTCCCTCAACGATGCGTCCACAGCGATAAGGTACCCATCTTGCACCTGGAAATCCTTGCGCATCGCGGTTGGTGGCACCAGCCCAAGGAAAAGAACAGCCGGACCGCCCTTGCCCGCGCCTTCGCCGCCGGGTACGGCATCGAGACGGACTTGCGCGATTGCGCCGGTGAGATCGTCGTCAGTCACGACATGCCGCAGCCGGATTCGATGACGTTCGCTGCGCTGCTCGACCTGTACCTGTCGTATCCGACGCGTCCGACGTTGGCACTTAACGTTAAGGCGGACGGCATGGCCGCGACAATCGCCGAACAGTTGGCGACCCGCGGGATTTCCCAATATTTTGTCTTCGACATGTCGGTGCCCGATACGCTGGGCTATCTGGCGCAGGACATGACCGTCTTTACCCGCCATAGCGAATACGAGACCGGATCGCCGCTCGACGACCGCGCCGCAGGCATCTGGCTCGACGCGTTCGAACGGCCGTTCGTCGTTCTCGACGATCTCGACCGCGTGCTCGACCGGGGCCAGGTCGCCGCACTGGTGTCGCCCGAGCTGCACCGCAAGCCGCACGAGGATGCATGGCGCGTCTGGCGCGATGCGCTTGCCACACGGACCGACGATGCCCGCGTCATGCTTTGCACCGACCTGCCCGATCGGGCACAAACCTATTTCACCGCGTGACGAAAGCCGACGGGTTATGATTAAAGGCGTTCTCTTCGACATGGACGGAGTGCTCATCGATGCCAAGGATTGGCATTATGAGGCGCTTAACGACGTCCTTGCCCTGTTCGGCATGCCGATCGACCGCGATGCGCATCTGGCGACGTTCGACGGCCTGCCGACCCGCGCCAAGCTGGCGATGCTCAGCAAGTCGAGAGGGCTGCCGACCGGGCTGCACACCTTCATCAACCACCTGAAGCAGGAACGCACCGCCGAGATCGCGACCGCGCGCTGCCGTCCAGTCTTCCATCATCGCTTTGCGCTCCAGCAGCTGAAGCTGCGTGGCATGAAGATGGCCGTCTGCTCCAATTCGGTGCGTCCCTCGGTCGAACTGATGATGCGCCTGTCCGGCCTGTCCCCGCTTCTCGACCTTATCGTTTCGAATGAGGACGTGGCCAAGGCCAAGCCCGATCCCGAGATGTATCTGACCGCGATGGCGACGCTCGGCCTTGCCCCGCAAGAGACGCTGATCCTCGAGGACAATGACCACGGCATCGCGGCGGCCCGCGCGTCGGGCGCGCATGTAATGATCGTCGGCAGCCCTGACGATGTCGTCTATCCGGCGATCGCACAAACGATCGCTGACATCGAAGTTGCAGGGAACTGAAGGTGCCGACCATGCAGATCATGATTCCGCTTGCTGGCAAGTCGCCCTTCTTCTCGCCCGAGCATTATTTCTTCCCCAAAAGCCTGATTGAGGTCGACGGCACGCCGATGATCGAGCGGGTCATCGAAAATCTTGCCTCCGTGGCCGACGACAAGCACTTCATCTTCGTCCTGCCCTCGCAGGACGTCGTGCGCTTTGCGATGGACCGGACGCTGCGACTGTTGACCGATGGCCGGTGCTCGATCGTCGGCCTTCAGGCGGGGACCAAGGGCGCGCTGTGTTCGGCACTGATGGCGATCGACCAGCTCGACATGGATGCGCCGCTGATCATCGCCAACGGTGACCAGGTGATCGATGCCGATCTGGCGCGGATCGTCGACGGTTTTCGCCGCAATCATGTGCAGGCGGGCGTGATCGTATTCGACAGCGTTCATCCGCGCTGGTCCTATGTTGCGACCGACGATGCCGGCCAAGTCCTGCAGGCTGCCGAGAAGCAGGCGATCAGCCGCAATGCCATCGCCGGCTTCTATTATTTCAAGACCGCCGCCGCCTTCGTGCACGCGGCCATGCGCTCGATCGAGACCAACGCCAGCTACAACGGGCATTTCTTCATCGCGCCCAGCCTGAACGAGATCATCCTCGAAGATGGCGTGGTTGCGACCGCGCGGGTGGCGTCGGATCGCTATCACAGCTTTTATTCGCCCGAGAAGATCAACCAGTACGAGGACGAAATCTTGCGCAACAGCATCGCCGGGCGGACCGGCAGCACCGCCGACCGCGTGCATCTGGTCATCCCAGCCGCCGGCGAGGGCAGCCGCTTCCGCGAGGCGGGCTATGAACGACCCAAGCCCTTCATCGACGTGCGCGGACGGCCGATGATCGACCATGTCATCGACAATGTCGCACCCAAAGGTGCCGATGTGCATCTGCTGCTGCGTAAGGAGCATCTGACCGACCATGAGGCCCTGATCGATCTGGTCCGCGGTTCGGTCGATCGTATCCACAGCGTCGAGAAACTGACCGAAGGCACCGCGTGCACGCTGCTGCTCGCGCGGTCGGCATTCGACGACGACCAGCCTCTACTGGTTGCCAATTCGGACCAATGGGTCGATTTCGATGTCGATGCCTATGTCCAGGACTGCATCGACCGCGATCTCGACGGCTCCATCCTCGTCTTCCGCGATGCTGAGCGCAATCCGAAATGGTCGTTCGCACGGCTCGACGATGCCGGGCTGGTGGTTGAGGTCGCCGAAAAGAAGCCGATCTCGGACCTCGCGACGGTCGGCATCTATTTGTTCCGCCGCGGATCGGACTTCGTGCGCGGCGCGATCGACATGATCGCCCGCAACGACCGCGTGAACAACGAATTCTACACCTGCCCTGTCTACAATTACTTGATCGAGGCCGGACTGAAGATCGGCGTCTACGAAGTGCCTGCAGACGCCATGCACGGCCTTGGCACGCCCGCCGATCTAAATGCCTTTCTTGTCAAGGACATCGCATTGGCGGACCGTACCCCAGCATGAGAATTGTCGTACCCCTTGCCGGTCCTGATTTCGAACAGGCGGACGGCGGGGTCAAGGCGACGCTGGAGATCGAGGGGCGGCCGCTGCTGCGTCGTGCCCTCGAACAGCGGCCCTGGTGGACCACGGGTCAGACTGGCCCTTCGGACATGATCTTCGTCCTGCGCGACACGCCGGCGTCGCAAGCCTTCGCACAAGGTGCGTTACGCAATTGGTATCCGGGCGCTGGCGTCGTCTCGATTAGCCGCTATACGCGTGGCGCGGCATTGTCGGCGCTCGCCGGCATCGCACTAATGGAGCGTACCGACGAGCCGATCTGCGTTGATCTTGCTGACATCGAATATGCCTCGACACTCGATCCTGTCACGCGGTTCGGTGATACACAGGCAGGCGGCATCGTCCTGACCTTTCTGTCTGACAATCCCGCCTATAGCTATCTTGCGACCGATGCCGCTGGTCGGGTGACGGAGGCAGCAGAAAAGCGGGTGATCTCCGATACCGCCTCGGCAGGCACCTATCTGTTCCGCGATACCGCCTGCTATTTGGGCGCGGTGGCGCATTCGCTAACCCATGCGGACGCAGTGATGCACCGGGACTTGTTCTTCGTCTGTCCGCTGGTCAACGGATTGGTCGCTCAGGGGCTTGACGTCTTACTTGAGCCGGTCACCGACGTCGCTGACATCAAGACCGCCGGCTAAGCCCGTCGCCGCAATCGAAAGGCTGTCTGATGCCGCGCTTCTCCATCATCATCCCCTGCAACAATAATGAAGCGACCATCGGGGAAGCCGTCTCGACTGCGCTGGCGCAGCGGCATGACGATTTCACAGTGGTTGTCGGTGATAACGGATCAAAGGATCGCTCGCCTGCGATCATCGATGCGTTCGATGACCCACGCCTAGTCAAGCGTCTCCATCGCGTAACACTGCCCAAGACCGACAATTGGAACCGTGCCTATCAGGACGCGCCCGATTGCGAATATTTGGTGACGCTGCACGGCGACGACCGGCTCGCTCCCGATGCGCTAGCCGCGATCGCCACACAGGCGGATCGCGGTGCACCGCCGCTGATCCACGGCCGTTTCGATGTGATCGACGCGCAGGGTACACGCCTCCGTACCGTGGGCGTGCCATTCAACTACGTTGCCTCTGCCAAGGAATTTCGCCGCATTCAGATGCATGCCAACGTTGTCGGTGTCGCCGGCGTGTCGATGCGGACCGACCTGTTCCATCATCTCGGCGGCTGGCCGCCCGAATGGACGTACATGCAGGACGTCGAGATGTGGTGGCGCCTCGCCGAATTTGGTCCGGTGCGTCATACCCGCGCAATACTTGGCGACTATCGCGTATTCGACATTCCAATCAATTCGGCGTTCGTTGATGAGATCGGCCGCTGGACGCAGGTCCATATCAACGATTTTTCTGCCGGCGATCCGGTGCACAAGGCGGGCTGGGACAGTCTTGCCACCTACCGTGCACTGCTGGAGAGCAAGCCCGACTTTGCCGATCGGACCGCCGGTCTCGATCTCGACGCACTTCTGGGTCCAAACGGCGCGGATCACCGTGATCCTGGCAACCGCCAGCGATTGTACCGGATGGGCCTCGTCACCCGTACCTTGCTGTCCGCCGCCCGCCGCAATGGTCGCGGTCGCTTCGCCTCGGTACCACGCCGGTAGTACCGGCCGCGGCCATTACGAGGAACGCGGTGCCACGCTGACCGCCCCGATCCAGGGCGCACTGGTGTCCATTCCCTCACTCGCCTGCGCGCTGAATTCAATCCACACGCTCCGGCAGGCTGTCGACGTTTCGAAGGACATGACAACGTGCTGGGTCTTTTCGCCAGCGGCAGGACGGGCGATAGCCAGTGGCTTATCCGAACCGTTGCAACGGGCACTCGCCGTCAACCGGGATCCCGATGGAGGCAATTGTAGATCGAAGCCCAAGTCATAGCGCCCTGGGGGGAGGATGAGTAGCTGGCGCGCGACACGACCAGATGCACCGTTGGTCGCCACCAGAAACAGGCCGTTCCCTTTACCGTCTGGTCGGGCCTCGACTGTCGCCGACAGATCACCATTATTGGTGAGGTCCCAGTCAAACGGCGGCAGCCTGTCGGTCGATCGGAAGCCGCCGTCACGGATGCGATCGAAGGCACCGGCATGGCCACCGCGCAATTCGGTATAGAAGCGTGAGGCGATATCGACTCTACCATGCCCGACCATGCGCTGCATCGCATCCACGGTTATCGCCCGCTCGTCGGCGCGGCGGATGTCGAGCTTCAACGGGTGCAGCAACGTATAGCTGCTGACCGGAGGCGTATCCTGCTGAATCATCTGCAGCGTGAACGGCTTCCACCAGTCCGCCCGCGCAGCGAGCAGAGGCGCAAGAGGCCGAGCGATATCAGGATTAGCAACCGCAGATACTAGCACGGGGACTAGTATCGGCTCCGACGTCTTAGACGTGCGCAATGCGCGGTCGTAATGGATCAGGGCACCGACGACATCGGTAGCCTGCACCTTGGTCTCAATCAATGCCAATTGGGTGGGCAGATCACGCCGGGACAATCGTTCCGAATAGGCGAGCAATCGTGCCGCCTGACCTGCATTGCCTTTTTCGGCGGCCAGGAAGGCAAGGGTGCTGGCGGCGCGCACCGACATGGGATCACGTCGCAATGCCGCCTGCGCCAGCCGCCAAGCTCGTACATAGGACCCATCGCGATCCGGCTGGGTCAGGAGTTGAGCTGCCAATCCGGCCTTTGCCTCCCCGCTCGGCCATAACGCCAGTGCCTGTGCCGGTGCCCGCCGCTGCATCACCGCGGCGTAACTCACCGCGAAACTGACGGCGGCAACCACCAGCGTCGGCACGGCGATCGCGATGATCCGCAACCAACGTGTCACGCCGACTGGCTGTGTCCGCATCATGCGGAGATCATGCGGCGGGTTTGCCATATTCGTAGCCATACCCATAGCCATAGCCATAATGACCGTTGCTCGGATTGTATTTGGTCATCACTGCACCGAATACAGTGACATTCGCGGTCTCAAGCCGTTCGAGCGCCACACGGACCATATTTTGATGCGTCACATGGGACTGAATGACGAAGATCATACCTTCAACATGACCACCCACAATTGGCGCGTCGGCCAGTCCCATGACCGGCGGGGCATCGATCACGACGTGATCGAAGCGCTTGCGCAATTCGGTTAGCATCTGCGTAAATCGATCGCTGGCAAGCAGTTCGGGCGCGCTTGGCGGTTGTTGCCCGGCTGTCACCACTGATAGCTTTTCCATGTCCGTCGGCTGAACGATCGCCGCGAGCACGGCATTGCTTGACAGATAGGCACTCAGACCGACCTCGTTGCGAATGCCCAATTCGTGATGCACCGAAGGCGAGCGCATGTCGCCGTCGATCAGCACTACAGAGCGTCCAGTCCGGGCAAGAAGACGCGCTAGGGCATAGCTGGTCGTCGACTTGCCTTCGCCCGGCTGGGTACTGGTGACCGACAATGTCTGCGGCACGCCATGGTCGGTTGCGAAGGACAAGGTTGTCTGCAGCGACAAATAGGCTTCGTAGAGAACCGATTTCGGATTTTGCAGTTCGGAAACTACATTCTCGACATCGGTGCGCGGAATCGTTCCGAGCAACGGCACGCCCAGCATCGTCTCGACTAGCTTGGGATCGGAAATCCCTTGCTCAAGCTGTTCGAGCAGTAATGCCGCCATGGCACCCAGCGCCAAGCCACCCAGCAAGGCAAGTGCCAGATTCAAGAACAGCCGTGGGCTCGACGGACGTTTGGGCAGTTCGGCAGGATCGACGACGGAAATGTTGTTGACCCCAACCCCGCCGGCAATGCCGATCTCCTTGTAGCGCTGCAACAGCGCGTCATAGAGTTGCCGGTTGGTATCGGCGTCGCGCTGGATGATATTATACTGGATAGAGCGCTGACGGAAATCGAGCACGCCGCTTTTTAAGGCGTTGACCCGCCGTTCGAGATCCTGCTCGCGCGTTAGGCTGGCCTGATAGTTCTGCCGTAATGTGCCGGAAACCCGCTGCTCCTCTGCGGCAATGGCCCGATCCATTTGAACGATCTGGCGTTGGATCGCTTGAGCAGGCGGGTAGTCGGGTTGAAACTGCACCATCAAACGGGCATAATCAGACGCTAGCTGGCTGCGCTGCTGGCGCAGAGTGCTGATCGCCGTATTCTGCAGTGCTTCGGCCGATTGTCCGTTCGCCGTATTAAGGCGGCTTTCGGCACGGATGCGATCGGCTGTAGCGCTGGCCAGTTCGGCGTTTAGCGTCGACAGGTTTTCAGCAACGAGTGAGCGCTCGCCTCCCCCCTCATTCCCCGTACCCGAGGACGTGACCGGAACGTTGACGATTCCTTCACGTCGCGCATAGCCAACCAACTGACGTTCGGATTCATCGATCTTGCCACGAAGCTGTTGGAGGCGCTGTTCGAGATACTGGCGGGCATAGCTGGTCGCATCGAAACGGCGATCCAGCGTCGTGCGGATGAACGCCTGCGCCCACGCATCGACGATCTGCTTCGACAAGGCGGGGTCCGGGCTGGTGAACCGCAGTTCGACGAGACGCGACAGACGTTCGGCATTGATCGAGAAATTGTCGAGCAGAATAGATGCTGCCGTGTTTATGCGGGCATCGCGCGTCGATGCGCCAGGTGCGATCGCACCATCGACGATCCAATCTGACGGCGCGCCGTACATCTCGAAAAAGTGCGGATTATCCTGCAGCCGCAAATTGACCACGACGCGTTTCGCCAGTGCCTCCGACCGCAGCAGGCCATATTGCGTTTCGTAAAATTCCTGATCGACGAAATTAGTCTTGGTGTCGTTGTTGCTGACGCTGATCGCGTTGCTGCCCTCACGCTGGATTTCGATCGTCGTACTGGCCATGTATTTCGGCGTGACGAGCAGCGTCAGCACTAGGCCCAGCAGCACTGCCCCCCCGGCGCAGCCGACGATCAGCCACTTGCGCCGCCGCCAGATCGCCAGCAGCTGGCTCAGCAGCGGCTCACCCCCCTTGGTTATCCCTGGCTTAGCCGCACGGGGCTTCGATAGCTGCGCGGGCATCATATCACGGCTGGAGCTGCCTGACGTTTGCTGAACAAACTGCATGGTAATTCATCGAACCTTTTGCGGGGCGCGCATCACGCGATCAATTGAGTACGGCAACAAGCGGTGCGGTCAGCAGCGCACCACTTTGAACCACCGACTGGAATAGACGACGTCCCGGCGAATCGCCAACATAGACGATATCATTCGGGTAGATGTCAGGATCGGCATAGATACCCTGTCGAATGGCGCGAAGATCGTACAGACCGGCAAGCTGCTTACCACCGGCGCGACGGAAGACGACGACATAGCTGGTGTCGGCGAATTCATTGGAACCCTGCGCGCTGGCGATGGCTCGCATCAGCGTCATACGGCCGGTGACCGGATAAGCGCCCGGTTTTCCGACCTGGCCGTCTACCGTCACGGTCTGTGAGACCGTATCGATCGAAACCGTGACGTCCGGATTGCGGATATAGCGCGTCAGACGTTGCTTGATGATCTGCGACAATTCAGCAGGCGTCTTGCCAAGGGCATTGAAGCTGCCGATCAGTGGCATTGCGGCCGTACCATTGCCATCGACCTGCACCGTACGGCTGATGTCAGGAGCGCCGTACACATCGACTGTGATGCGATCGAGCGGCCCAACCGAATAAGGAAGGTTCGTCCCGAAATCAGCAGCTTGAGGCACGGGTAAAGCTTCCTGCCTGACGACGTCCAAGCCGGGGCGCCCCACGAATTCGTTGTGGCCACACCCAGCTAGCATGATCCCCGCGGCACATGCGGAGGCTGCAATCAGACGTTGTTTCACAGAAATTTCCTAGCTGCGGCCATGTGCGCGTAGACGAAGGTATTTGGACGGACAAGCACCCGTACTAGGCCGAGCCGGCCAGAGCGATGCCACCATCATCCGCATATTGGGCATTTCCAAGGGCGCTGGCCCAGCAGCATGCAATAGCAAAAATCATCGAGAGCAATGGCGTGCGCAGCGGATAGTCAAACAGGCTCGCCGCCAATAACAGCGCGATGACGGCAAGTCCGATCCAGCCCCTCGCCGTCACTTCATCGATTGTCTTCCTGCTTTGGATCGCGGCGACCAAACGTGCGATTAGCCAAGCTGCAAAACCTGCCAGCAATGCCAGCGCTGGTAGGCCACCGGTGATGATCAGTTCGACCAAATCGTTGTGCGCATTGTTAAAAAAGCCTCGATCGAGGTCGGAGTCGGGTTCAAGCATGCGGAAGACGGGATCAAAGGTGCCCATACCGCTACCGAACGGAAAATAGGAGCGCACCAACTTGATCAGGATAGGAAATGCACGAAAGCGCTGGTCGCTGCTTATCCCTGTCGTGTCAAGCCGATCGATCACCAGTGCACGACCAAAGGCAGTAGCGAGCAGAAGCACGATCAGCAATATACATAGGCTGCCGCCAATGATCGCCCAGCGGGTGCGGGCGCTCAGTGCGCGGATCGATCCACCGAACAGCAGGGCGCTTGCGATCAGTCCACCCACACATAAAATAAGACCGGCACGCGAACCCGATACCAGCGCTATTAGCACGAACAACACCGCGGTGACACCGCCCAAGCTGTAGAACAGCGATACGCGCTCCATCTGTCGTCCCCGTCGGCCATATTGCATTCGCGCGACCTGACCGCGCAACCACAACGCAAGTACAGGCAGCCCGATCGCAAGCAGCGCCGCCTGATGATTACGATTAGCCAGCAAACCAACCGGCAGGTCGCGTGAAGTCGGCGTATAGAGATAGGCGACGCTGTTCTCACCCCCGGCGACCTGGACCAGCGCGACCAATGCGCTTGCCCCCACAATGGCGAGAACGGTGGGCACGGTGCGTGCACGCTCTACTGGAGTAAAGCCGGCATAGGCTACCAGCACCGCAGCCGCCGGTGCTAGCGTGAAGAGGCTGGCAAGAGTGAGATCGATTCCGAGTGTCAACGGACGCCAGGATTGCGCCATGCCGATCGCAGCGGATGCCTCAAGAAACGGTGCACGTCCGGGTATCGTAGCCCAGACCGCAGGCGGCAACGGTATCAGTTGCAGACACATCCAAATCGCGAACATTGCCAAAAGCATCGCGGGCAACCGCAGGCCTCGCCAGTCACGATGAACGGGCAGGATCAGCAGGGCACCAAGGCACAAAATTGCCACGGGCCGGACATAAAGCAGGGATGTGATGAACGTCTTGGATGATCCGCCACCCAGTGTTGTAGCGACCACTAGGATGAGGAAGCCGATCCATCCGGCCGACGGGACGGCCCAGCGTGATGGACGTGCCCGATGCCTGTGGGAAGCGCGTGATCCGGATGACTGCATGGCACCTCTTAACCGGCAATGCGCTTATTCAAAAGACCGCCAATTCATGTGGCATGCCCGATGAGCTGAAAACGCGTTCTTGGGAACCATCATTCGAAAGGTCATTACGACAATCTTCATATCGCGTCAGATCGAGCAGGTATGAACGGCTCATGCCGACGCTGAATCAGCTCCAGAGGTGCCGTGACACGCGAGTAGTTGATGGATCACCGGTTGGGTGTCACCGTCCAAGCATGCGCCGATCACAGCCCGCTTTTGGAAGCGCTAGCAGCTCGCGAACAGGCTATGCCTACCCATTAATGAGCGCACAGCCTAAACCACCATCTAGCGAGCCGCCTTCGTAATGGTATGCATAGCATGAAAGAAGACAAAGGCCATCTATTTTTGCAAGCCTATTGCAATACGTAGAAATCTGGAAGTTCTATCCCCACTACAGATAGATATGTTTGCGCCAAGCGTTGCAATAGTTTAGCACACTAAATAAGTTAGCATCAAATGACAGCAAATCATTATAGCAATATCAAATGGCGATCACGCACTTCAGCAATGCGCGCCAAATGCGCCGCATACATTATTTGCGTAGACCTTATATGTATTATTTTAGGAATTATTTTCTCCGTAGCTATTCGCGATAGCGTTTTTGGAAAATCGCAATGGTTTATTTTACCAGTGACTATTATTCCTATATATTTTATCATTGCATTTAATTTTCATGCTTTTGCATCCGACGCTATGCAAGACCCATTTGTTGCTATTAGGCGAGGTATTAAATCACTTATTTTTTCAATAGCGGCTATTATATTTGTAGCATTTGCCCTGAAAACAAGTCAGGACCTACCTCGTTTGGTTACTGCTGCTAGTCTTGTTTTTTCTACGGGATTGATGGCGATTGGCCGGTATATATTTGTTCGCCATCTTGAAACAATCGTTGGGGGCAATCCTTTCAGCGTAGTGTTGATTTGCGATGGCGAACAACCGATTCCTGCAGGCCGCTTCTCAGTTATGCTTGCAACGGATGCATATATCGACCCCGATACACACGATCCAGCAATGTATGATCGACTAGCCAAAGTACTTCAGGGGGCGGATCGCGTCGTGGTTGCTTGCACAATAGATCGGCGACTGGCTTGGGCGCATGCTTTGAAAGGAGCCTGTATTCAAGGTGAAATTGTCGTGCCAGAATTAGCTGCTTTAAAGCCGCTTGGTGTAGGGCACCATGGCGAAATACCGACCATGGTCGTTGCTGTTGGCGCTCTTGATTGGTTTGATCGCGTAATCAAACGTACGTTTGACGTGGTGTTAGCAGGTAGCGCTGTAATTTTATTTTCTCCCCTGCTTATCATAGTCTCAATAGCTATCAAATTTGACAGTCAAGGTCCTATAATTTTCAAGCAGACTCGTATTGGCCGTGGTAATGAAATGTTTAAAGTACTAAAATTTCGTAGCATGCGCGCTGACCTCTCTGATAGTTTGGGAAATCGCTCCGCCGCCCGAGATGACGACCGTATTACCCGGATTGGACGAATTATTCGGTCAACCAGCATTGATGAATTACCGCAGCTATTTAATGTTATTAAAGGTGATATGAGTATTGTTGGTCCACGCCCACATGCGCTGGGTAGTCGAGCGGCTGAGAAGCTTTTTTGGGAGGTTGATCAACGTTACTGGCACCGTCACGCGGCAAGGCCAGGCTTAACTGGGCTTGCTCAGGTTCGTGGCTTTCGAGGGGCTACAATTGAAGAGAATGATTTGCGCAATCGTCTTCAGGCAGATTTAGAGTATGTTGAAAACTGGTCTATTTGGCGTGACATCAAGATTATATTTTTAACATTTCGAGTAATTTTGCATAGAAATGCATTTTAAGTATCTGTAATGGTCAAACGTGAGCTGATGCTCAAAGTTATCAGCTTTAAGCAGTGGCTTACGGTGACGATGAGCTTTAGTATGACGGTGGTAATAGCGATCTTTGCGGATTTTCCGATCGCGAACGATTTGGTGATATTTGGCTTTTAGATGGGAATTGAAGCAGACGGCGACCAGCGCAGGCATGTAGAGTCCCCATCGGACATTGGCCCTGCCCCCGTGTATGAAGCTGGGCACCCTCAACAACCCTAGCTTGATGCGGCCAGAGATGATTTATTGTGGCTCATGGCAGAAGGTTGCGGATACTTCGGACAGGATTGTTCGGACTGTTGGATCAGTTGAAGCGGTTATCAGACAGCGGCGACCCGCTGGAGACGATGGCTCGGGTTGTGGATTTCGAGAATAACTTCGTGGAATCGTTAAACAGGCGCCTGCGCGATGAGTGCCTGAACGCCCACTGGTTCCTGCCTCTGGCGGACGCCAGAGCCAAGATGAGGCGTGGCGACAAGACTATAACGAGAGCCGGCCACACACATCGCTTGGCTGGTTGACACAGGTCGAATATGCTGCCGCGGCCAAGATTGCCAGCTGAATGAACGCTGGAAACTTACCCTCAACTGGGCAAAATTGGGGACCGTCGGTAGCTTGATGTCAATTTCGCCGGCTTGCTTAGCGGCCCGGCTCACGACCATCGCGGCCATGCTCCTTCTGCCGTCCTCTGTTCCGCTCGCGTTCCTGCTCTTGGGCGCGAATGCGCTCATCGCGACGCTCGCGTATGACAGCATCGTAGAGTTTGGTAAGGTAAGGATGCTCGCGCTCGACCCTGGCACGTGCTAACTCGTAGCCGCGGTGACGCCGCTGTCCGGTAACGGGACCGAGATACTCCTTGAGCTTGCCCAACCGTTCGGCAAGCTGCGTGGAGCGCTGCTGCAATCCGCGCGCGGTTTTCTCCCAACTTATCCGCGCCGCCTCGTAGGACGGGCGCCGTAGCGCTACCAGCAGCCCGGTGGGCGGCAGCGGCTGTGTGCGGGCATGGTCACCCCTCACTGCCTCATGGCGCTTGTACATGCCGTTCGCCCGCACTTGCGCCCGCTGCGCACGTGCCTGCACGCCCGCCAGCTCTCGCGCATGCTCTGCGGTCCAACTCTTTACGACGCCTTCGCGCGTGGGACGCTGATAGTATTCCACAGGGGCAGCTGCCTTGTCGGCACCCCGCCGTGTCCCTGCCTCGACATGATCCGCCAACGCCGGTTTCGGCTTAAAGCCATCGAACATGCCCCGCGCCTTGTCGCGCACCTTCTCGACCACTTGGCGCTCGAGTTCCAAGAACCGTATCTCGCGCCGATTGGCGAAGGTGCGGGCATGATCCTGGTCGCTGCGATCGAGCGCATAGTCGCTGGCCATGTCCTTGCCGCGATCGCGCGACAGCACGCGGGCGAGCTTATCCTGGTCGGCGAAGTCGCCGCAGCCGTAGTGGAGCTGCACGCCATCGCGGTGCCGCGACAGCCCGACATAGCCGCTGTGCCGGTCCATCCCCGGCGTGGCGAGAAGGTGGGCGCGGTCCACCGTCACGCCCTGCGACTTGTGGAAGGTGGCCGCATAACCATGATCGACCGCGGCATAGTCCTTCGCGTCGAACGTCACCTCGCTCCACGTTCCGCCCTATGACGCGCTGCACTGGTTCGTCCGGGCGAGTGCGGTGCCCACCCACCGGTTGACCGTGACCTCCGCCCGGCAACGCACCGCATGGTGGCCGGAAGG
>JAAIGE0100113241.1_pt1 | contig 34090 bp, 20 predicted proteins | sample 6487951 | NCBI WGS metagenome assembly JAAIGE01 (sample SAMN13974128, study PRJNA590717) | phyllosphere metagenome | biome: tomato field; feature: multiple bacterial spot infested tomato fields; material: tomato leaves; isolation source: leaves from tomato fields | host: Solanum lycopersicum ...
CAAAGCGCCCTCACCCATGTCAGCTCGGTCGCCGCTTGCACGTGTGCGCAGGACAGCGCACACGAGCGAGGCGCCATCGAGCCCCCAGGGACGGGTTTATGGCGTGTCCTGACAACCCACACCGCCCCGCCATCCCGCAGAAACCCGCTGTTGCTGTTGCTGTTGCTCCAGCTCTGGCCTCTGCGGTTGCCGGGCGCAGCCCGGCCGTAAACCCCTTACTTCTTTGCGCGCGGCTGGTTCAGCGGTTCCATCGCGCGGAAGCGCTGGCTGTACTCGTCGGTCAGGTTGCGCGCTTCCTGGCTGTTGCGGACGATGCTCGGCGTCAGCAGCACGATCACTTCCGAACGACGGCTGGTGCGGGTCTTCTGCCCGAACAGCGCGCCCACCACCGGAATCCGGCTCAGGCCTGGAATGCCGCTGCTGCCATCGGTGGCCGTATCGGTGATCAGGCCGGCCAGCATGATGGTGTCACCGCTCTGCACCGCCGCTTCGGTCGACAGCTTCTTGGTGGAGATGCGCGGGTTGCAGTTGCGCTCGGTCGGGTTGCAGTTCTCCGGCACGTCGGAAGCGCTGCTCACTTCCTGCACGATGTCGAGGAACACCGTGCCGTCGCGGGTCACCCGAGGGCGTACCTTGAGGATCACGCCGGTGTCGATGTACTGCACCGAGCTGTAGCTGCTGGTGCCGATGCCGGTGTTCACCGTGGTGGTGTTGATCGGCACCTTGTCGCCCACGTTGAGCGTGGCTTCGGCGTTGTTGCGCACGAACACCGACGGGGTCTGCAGCAGGCGTACATCGGTGACCTTGTCCAGCGCGCTCACCACCGCTGCGCCATTGTGGCCGGTGAACGCCCAACCAGCGCCTTCGGCACCGGTCACCGCGCCCGCGAAGGTGCTCCACGAACCGCCGGCGGCCGGCGGCAGCGTCAGCGCACCCAGCGCGCCGCCCAGTGCACGCCCGGCTACGGCGTTGTCGAAGAACCAGTTCACGCCGTACTTCAGGTCACCGGTCAGTGCGACTTCGGCCACCTGCGCTTCGATGTGCACCTGCAGCGGCATCACGTCCAGCTTCTCGATCACCTCGCGGATCGAGCGCCAGGCCTGCGGGCTCGAACGGACCAGCAGGGTGTTGGTCTCTTCCACCGCCGACACGCCGACACGATCGCCCTCCACTTCCAGGCTGACGCTGACGTTGCCGGCCTGGCGCTGCGGCAGGTTCATGCTGCCGTTGCCGGTACCACTGGAACCACTACCTGACGTCGAACCGAAGTTGCTGCTGTTGTTGCTGTCCATGCCACGATCACCATCGCTGCCCAACTGCGACGGAATCGCGCCGGGCGCCAATGAGCCGGAGCTGGAGCCGCCGCGGTTGCCGCTGCTGGCGAAGGCTTCACTGAGGCGTTCGGCGAGGTCGCGTGCCTTGATGTAGCGCAGCTCATAGGAGAACAGGCGGGCGCTGCCACCGGCGGTATCGATGCGATCCAGCCATTGCTGGATCTGGTCCAGGTAACGCACCTGCGGGGTGATCACCAGCACCGCGTTGGCGTTCTCAAGCGGCAGGAAGCGGAACATGCCGGCGCTGGGGGTCTTGCTCTCTTCACCGAACACCTTTTCCAGATCGGCTGCAACCTGCTCGGCCTTGCCCGACTGGATCGGGAACACGCCCACCGACATGCCCGACAACCAGTCGACGTCGAAGATCTCGACGGTGCGCATGTAGTTTTCCAGCTCGGCGCGGGTGCCACCAAGGGTGATCACGTTGCGGCCGCTGTCGACGTTGACGATGGCGTTGGGGCGCGCGTACGGCTCCAGCACCTTCTTCATTTCAGTTGCGGAGATGAACTGCAGCGGGATCACCCGGACCTCGAAACCGCGTGCGCTGGCCGCCGGCGCCGTACTTGGTGCGACAGTGCCGGCCAATGCCTGGTCGGCAGCCACGATGTTGTAGCGACCACCGCTGTACACCATGCGTGCGTTGTTCCAGCCCAGCACCATCTCCAGCAGGTTCAGCGCCTGTGCCGGCGACACCGGCTTCGGCGTGGCCAGGGTAACCGTGCCCTGCACGCCCGGTGCGATCACGTAGTTCTGCCCGAGCATGTCACCGAGGATGGCCTTGACCACCGCGTGCACCGATTCCCCCTCGAAGTTGAAGGTGGCCTCGCCGGTACTGGCCCCGTGCAGTGCCGGCGCCGGCGCGCGCGCGGCTTCGCGGTTGATCATGGTGCCGGTGCCGCGGCGGATGACCGCCTGGGGCGCGCCCTGGCTGTCACGGGCGGCATCGGCAGCCACTTCCGCCGCGTGGCCGGCATCGGTCGTGGACGTCAGGTTGCCTTTGCGCTGCACGTGCGGCGCGGACACCGTGCTGCAGCCAACCAGCAGCGCGAGGGCAAAGGACCAGGGAAGGAAACGCAGGTTCATGCATTCACTCTATCGGTTGGTGCCATCGCCCGGGGGCGGCGACGGTTGTTGCTGCTGTTGTTGCTGCAGCTGGCGGCGGCGGGCCTGGATGCGTTCGCGGATGGCCTGCATCTGCGCTTCGCTGGGACCGTTGGTGTTGGCGGGAGGCGTAGCGGCCGCCGGTGTGGCCGCCGGTGCTGCGCTGCCACCTGGCGGCTGCTGTGCCGTTGCTGCAGCGGCAGGCGGTGGCGGCGGAGCACCTGCCGGGGGCGGCACAATGATTCCACCCGCCGGCGGTGCACCGTTGGCGCCGCGCAGCACGGTGGGCGGCTCACCGCCCTGACCGTTGAACACCGCCAGCTCCAGCACCTGGTTGCCACCGGGACCGATCACGGTAGCCTGGCGTGGCGCCAGCGCGACCAGCTGCCAGCCATCAACGGCCTCACCATTGAGGCGCAGGCGCAGCGAGCGGTTCTGTTCGGTAGTGAACGTGGCCATGCCGAAATCGCCGGTCAGCAGCACGCCGGTCAGGCGCAATGCGGCGCTGGCAGCGGGCTCGCTGCCACCAAGCAGATAGGGCTTTGGCTTGCGGTCCTCGGCGAACAACGGGCGCTCGCCGATCGCGCTGTAGCTGTCCGCACTGGCCATGCGTTCGGCGGCAAGCGACGGCAGGCCGGGCAGTGACGGCGCCGCATCGGCATTGCCGTCGGCGCCCGGCAACTGGCTGCCGAGGCCGAAGCCGGTGGCCAGCCAGACTGCTGCCGCCCAGCCCGCCAGGGCCAGCAGGAAACCGGTGCGCAGGCTGATCTGCTCAAGTTTCATCAGCCACCTCCTGTCCCTCGGCCGGTGCATCCGGTACCGGTGCAGCCACCGGTGCCGCTGCAGGCGGCTGCGGGGTGGCGGCCGGCCAGGTTGCGGGTGTTGGCGTGGCCCCTTCGGCCGCAGCGCCCGGCAGCAGATAGCCGGCCAGTTCGAAGGACACATCCAGGCCCAGCCCGGATTCGTTCGGCGATTGCTGGAAACGCTGTGCGATCAGGTTGAGGTTGTCGACGAACAGGCGCGGGCTGCCGGTTTCCAGGCTGTGCAGCACGGTGGCCAGTTCGGCCACGCCGCAACGCAGGCGTACCTGCATGGCGACGCGCACGAACTCGGCATCGCGACGGTTGTCGGTCAGCGGCGTACGGTTGCTGATGGTGCAGCTGCGGTTACCCGGGCTGGCCATCGCCACGGCATCCTGCAGCTTGCCACCCAGCGCGGCGGCGGCGGCTTCGGCGGTGGCTTCGCGCAGGAAGCCCGGCCGCTGCTGCAACGCTTCGCGGGTAGCGCGCAGGCGCTGTTCGATCTGCGGCTGCTGCTGCAGCTGCGCCTGTACACGCTGCTCGCGCTCGCGCAGGGCAGCCACATCGGCATCGATCTCACGCAGCGGCTGGGTGAACCAGGGGTGCACCAGCAACAGATAGGCCAGGCCGAGCACTGCCAGCAGCAGTGCCAGTGCCAGCCAGCGGTCACGGCGCGCGCTTGGCATCGGCATCGGCCGCCTCCCCTTCCGGAGCCGCAGCCGCCATCGGCTGCAGTTCAGCGGTCATGGTGAAACGGTCACGGCCACTGGCCGCACCGTCGGCCTGCAGCACGCCGGTCAGGTTGACCTTGCGCCACTGCGGCGCATCCTGCAGCAGCTGCACCAGCTGCGAGGCCTCGCGGCTGAGCCCGATCAGCTGCAGGTTGTTGTTCTCGATGGCCAGTTTTTCCAGGTAGGTGCCCTCCGGCAGGCGCCGGGTCAGTTCATTCCAGATTTCCACCGTGCCGGCGCGCTGGCTGCGCTGCTTTTCGAGGAACGCGGCACCGTCGATCAGCGCCTGCAGCTGCGCACGTTCGCTGGCCACTCCACGCGCACTGCGCGCGCTGCGTTCAACCTGGGCACGCAGTTCATCGGCGGCGGCGCGGCGGTTGTCGAGCAGCTGCAGGGCGGCCAGCACCAGCATCACCAGCGCGGCCAGGGCCAGCAGCAGGTTCCAGCGCCGCATCGGGTCCGGTCGCAGCTGGCGCTGCGCGGGCGGCAGCAGATTCACGTGCAGCGGATCGCCCTGCGCATCAATCGCGTCGACGGCGGCCAACATATCAGCCCACTCGCCCACGCTGCCACGCCAGGCCTCCAGCTGGCGCAGCGGCCAGGCGATCAGTTCAACCTGCAACTGGCCTTCGCCGGCGCTGCCCAGTTCACGCACGTCATAGCTGACCTGGCTGGATTCGAACGGTGTCTGCCGGTCGATCTCGAAGCCGACCACCGCGCGCAGGCGGTCGGCCGCCGCCGCCGGCAGCCGAAGATGGCGGCGCAGCACTTCACTGGCCGGCAACAGCCACACCCGCGGCAGGCTGCGCAGGCGCGGCTCCAGAACGCGGTCCAGTTCGGCCGGCGACAACGGCCACGGCAAGGTCGCCACCGCTTCGCGGCGTTCGCCGGCCTCACGCCAGACCTGCAGCTGGTCACCCTCGCGCAGCAGCAGCAGGCGCGCCTGTGCCCAACCCAGCGCCCACTGCCAACGTGCCGGCACCCACGCCAGCAGCGATTGCCGCCACCAGCGCAGGAAGCGGCCAGCGCCCGGGCCGATCCGGCCCTGAACCTGCCGCAGACTGTCCTGCCAAGCCGTCATCTTGCTGTCATTCCCTGCTCCCAGCGAAGCACTGTGTAGGACCGCCCGGGAACCCCGCCCGAGCCATTGCGAACCACTGCCTGCAACACCGACCGGCGTCCACTGCCGTCGATGACACGGGACTCGATACTATAGGTGCCACTGCTGCTGGCAAGCGTTGTCGCACCCGCAGCGGTATCGGCATCACGCTCCTGCTGGGCGCGCTGGGCCAGCACGGTGTCGGCATCCAGCCCCAATGCGGTCAGCACCGGTGCGCTGGCGAACTGCGGATCCGGGCGTGCCTGGCGGCTGTACAGGGTCAGGTGCGGCAGCATCTTCTGGTACAACGGCCCGGGCATGCCGAGCACCCGCTGCAGTTCGCCCAGGGTCTCGAAACGCTTGTTGCGCGGGCCATACGGCAACCCGGCCGCGGCATAGTCGGGCGCCTCGGCACCGCCACCGGGCTGCAGCAGACTGTCCTCGTCGCGCCAGTCGACGATGGCACCGGCCAGCTGCCGTGCGGCTCCTTCGTCTTCGCCCAGCGCCTTGAGGAAAGCGGTCAGCAGAGCCACATCGGCCAGATTCAGGTTGATCTTGCCGTTCTCGTCCAGCACCTTGATCTCGATGCTGGCGTCATCGAACGTCCAGCGATAGGTACGGCCATCGGCCCGCCACGGGGCCCGCTGCGGATCGGCGGACAGGCGCATCAGCGCGTATTCCAGGCCGGCCCGTGCACGCTCCTGGCCGCGCGCGTCGTCATCCAGCACCCGCTGCTGCAGGTGCTCGACCCGCGCGCTCAGTGCAAAGGCGCCGACCAGTGCAGTCATCAACGCGATCAGCCACAACACCAGCACCAGCGCGGCGCCACCCTGCCGGTTCATCGCGCACCTCCGCTGCCACCGGCACGCGGTGCGACCACCAGCACCGGCCAGGGCGCGCCCTTGGCCGGCACGATCTGTACTTCCACAAGCATCGGCAGGCGCCGCGTATCGTCCCAGCGCGGCAGCCAATCGGTCACCTGGCCGGTGCTGGCGTCAATGCCGCGATAGCGCAGTTGCACCGACTTCAGGCCGTCCACCAGCACTTCCGGTGGACGCGGCGGCGTTTCTGCGATGCGCTCGCCCTCCTGCAGCAGCACCAGGTCCAGCAGCAGGCGCTGCTGGCCACTGCGGCCGTCCACCTGCAACGCGTGCAGGTACGGTCCGCCGCGGCCGAGATAGCCGGGCAGGTCGGCGGCGAACAGCATGCGCTGTTCTTCGCCCTGGAAGAAGATCGGCTCACGGGTGGGGTCGGGTACTTCCAGCGGTGTGCGCAGCGCGCCGGCCAGCTGACGCCGCAGCAGCGCCTGCACCGCGCGCATGCGTTCGCTCTCGGCAGCGATCTGCTCGCCGCGCTGGCTGACCGTCATCGCCGAGCGCACGCTGGCGAATGCCAGGGCCAGGCCGCCGGCCAGCAGCACCGTGGCCAGCATCACCTCGATCAGGGTGAAACCCGCAGCGCGCCGTTTCATCGCGCGCTCTCCAGATCCGGCGGCAACAGGCGCAGGCTGCGCCAGCGCAGCTGTTCGCGCTCGCTGTCACCCCAGCGCACCTGCAGCTGCAGCTCGGCCAGCCAGGGCGCACCCGGCGACTGTGACTGCACCACGCTACCTGCACGCGGCTCCACCCACGGCTGCACCTGCAGTTCCCAGTGATAGCGGCCCTGCTCCCAGTCGCCCTGCTGGCGGCCGACCTGCAGCGGCGTGGCGACTCCAGTCTCGGCCAGCAGCGACTGCGCATGCAGCACCGCGCGCGTGCGCAGCCCGGCCTCGCGTACCTGCTTCGCACCACCGGACAGGCTGCCCAGCAGCAGCGTCAGCGCCAACCCGAGCAGGGCGAAGGCGATGATCACTTCCAGCAGGGTGAAGCCACGCGCACGCCGCTTCATTGCGCCCGCCATGGGCCGGAGCGCACTTCGCCGGTCAGCCAGCCAACATCGATGCGCCACTCGGCACCGTCGCGCTGCAGGCGGATGCGGCCGCCACTGGAACCACCATCAGGATGGAACTCGATCACGCCCTGCCCCGGTGCGGTGGCCAGCTGCGCGGCGCCTTCGAACTGCACCTGCAGCTGCGCAGGCACTTCACCCTGGCGTTGATTGGCACCTTCCCAGCGGCGTCGCGCCGGTTCAATCACGAAGCGCTGCGGTTCACCCCGGGTGATCGCCTGCGCGCGTACCACCCGCAGCTGGTTGGCGATGTCCTTGCCGGCACTGCGCAGTTGCATGCCGGCAAAGCCACGTGACAGGCCGGCAGCAGTGATCAGGCCGATCGCTGCAATCAGCGCGATCACCAGCAGCATTTCCAGCAGCGACAGGCCCGCTGCGCGCCTGCCGTGCAGGCGCGGGCGAGGCAGCCGGCGCGGCAGGAAATACGTCATGCAGGATCAAGGCTGGTAGCGGATGTCGGCGTCGACGCTGCTGCCGCCGGCCTTGCCATCCTTGCCGAGGCTGATCAGCTCGTACGGCTGGCCTTCACCCGGCGCACGGTATTCCAGCGCGTGGCCCCACGGATCGTTCAGGTCAGCCGGCTTGGCATACGGACCCAGCCAGCCGCCGACGCCCGCCGGTGCGGTCACCAGATCGTTGAGCGAGCCAGGCAGCTTGCCGGTATCGATCTGGTAGTTGTCGACCTTGGACGCGACGGTCTGCACCTGCGCCTTGGCGATGTTGGCCTTGCCGCGATCGGCGCCGCCCAGCACGCGGCTCGCGACCAGGGTCAGCACCGCACCGATCAGCACGATGACGATGATGATTTCCAGCAGGCTCATGCCTGACTGGTTGCGCGCGGCGGTGAAGGAAAGGCGGATCGGTCGACGGGAAGCAATCATGGTCGGTCCTTTCAGTTACGAAGTGTCGGGGTTGCGTAGGAATCCATCGTCAACCGATGGCATTGGTCAGGTCGTACAGCGGCACCAGCACGGCCACGATCACCGCACCGACCACCGAGGCCAGCACCAGAGTGATCGCCGGCACCATCGCTGCCAGCAGGCGGTCGATGCGGCGGGCACTGTCCTGTTCGAAGGTATCGGCCGCCTTCAGCAGCATGGTATCGAGTGCGCCGGATTCCTCGCCCACCTGGATCATCTGCAGGGCCAGCCGCGGGAACCGCTTGCCGCGCGACAGCGCCAGCGACAGGCCGGCGCCGTTCTTCACTTCATCCGCGGCGGCCTCGACATCGGCGGCCAGCGCGCGGTTGCCCAGCACGTTGCGGGCGATGCCCAGCGCGCCCAGCAATGGCACGCCGTTGCGCAACAGGGTACCCAGCGTGCGTGCCAGCCGTGCGGTTTCCAGTTCGCCCAGCAGTCGGCCGATGCCGCGCCGCTGCAGCAGCCAGCCATCCAGCGCCAGGCGGAACACCGGTTGCCGCGCCTTGCGTTCGAAGAACAGCGCCAGCACGGCGGGCACCACCAGCAGCAGCACCCACCAGTCGCGCACGAACAGGCCCAACTGCAGCACCGCGTTGGTGAACCACGGCAGCGCCACGTCCAGGCTCTCGTACATCTGCGCGAACTGCGGCACCACATAGCCGAGCAGGAACAGCAGTGCACCGCCCACCACCACCAGCAGGATGGCCGGGTACACCAGCGCGTTGATCACCTTGCCCTGCAGCGCACGGCTGCGTTCAAGGTAGTCAGCCAGCCGCTGCAGGGTGTCGTGCAGGCTGCCACCCGCCTCGCCGGCGCGCACCATGTTCACGTACAGGCGCGAGAACAGCCCGTGCTGACGCTCCAGCGCAGTGGACAGCGGCGCACCACCGCGCACCACGTCGCGGATGTCGGTGATCGCACGCCGCGAACGTTCGTCTTCCGGCAGGCCGAGCAGGATCGACAGCGCGCGGTCGAGTGGCTGGCCGGCACCGAGCAGTGTCGCCAGCTGCTGGGTGAACTGCAGCAGTGCCGCGCCCTGCAGCGGGCGTTGGCGGAACAGGTTGCGCCAGGTGCTGCCGCCGATCGCCCCGCCGTCAGCCAGCTGCGTCTCCATCGGAAGGTGGCCCTGGTCCTGCAGGCGCGCGACCAGCTCGGCCTCGCTGGCCGCTTCCATCTGCCCGTCGAAGATCTCGCCGTGCGTGTTGAGCGCCTTGTAGCGGTAGTTCGGCATGTCAGCCCCTGCGTCCTGCGCGCATCAGCTTTCCTCGGTCACGCGCAGCACTTCCTCGATGGTCGTCTGCCCGCTCAGCGCCTTGGACAGGCCATCCTCGTACATGGTGCGCATGCCGGCCTCGCGGGCGATGCGCTCGATCTCGCCCATGCCATCACGGCGCATCACCGCACGCCGCAGCGCGTCGTTCATCACCAGGAATTCCATGATGGTGGTACGTCCCAGGTAGCCGGTCGGTGCCAGCGCCGAGGGCTTCGGGCGGTACAGGTGGATCGGCCCCTGCGGCTGCAGGCGGCGCAGTTCGAAGCGTTCGATCTCCTCCGGCGAGGCTTCGTAGCGTTCGGCGTGGGTCGGTTCCAGCCGGCGCACCAGGCGCTGGGCGAGGATGCCGTTGATGGTGGAGGTGAGCAGATAGTCTTCCACGCCCATGTCGAGCAGGCGGGTGATGCCGCCGGCCGCATTGTTGGTATGCAGGGTGGACAGCACCAGGTGGCCGGTCAGCGCCGACTGGATCGCGATGCGCGCGGTTTCCAGGTCGCGCATTTCGCCGATCATGATGATGTCCGGGTCCTGGCGCACGATGCTGCGCAGGGCATTGGCGAAGTCCAGCCCGATCTGCGGCTTGGCCTGGATCTGGTTGATACCCTCGATCTGGTACTCGACCGGGTCTTCGACCGTGATGATCTTGACGTCGGCAGTGTTCAGCTGGCTCAGCGCGGTATAGAGCGTGGTGGTCTTGCCCGAACCGGTCGGGCCGGTCACCAGCAGGATGCCGTGCGGCTGTTCCAGCACCTTGCGGAACTGCGGCAGGAAGGCGTCGGTGAAGCCGAGGCGGTGGAAATCGAACACCACCGTTTCGCGGTCGAGCAGGCGCATCACCACGCTTTCGCCGTGCGCGGTCGGCACGGTACTGACGCGCAGGTCCAGTTCCTTGCCCTGCACGCGCAGCATGATGCGGCCATCCTGCGGCAGGCGGCGCTCGGCGATGTTGAGCCGGGCCATGATCTTGATGCGACTGATCACCGCCGCGGTGAGGTTGGCCGGCGGGCTTTCGCCCTCCACCAGCACGCCATCGACGCGGTAACGGACCTTCAACCGGCTTTCGAACGGTTCGACATGGATGTCCGAGGCGCGCAGCTCCACCGCGCGCTGTATCACCAGGTTGACCAGGCGGATCACCGGCGCTTCCGAGGCAAGGTCGCGCAGGTGCTCGATGTCATCCACCGCACCGCCCTCGCCATCGGCGGTCTCGACAATCGCGCCCATCGCACTACGGCCCTGGCCGAACCAGCGCTCGACCAGATCATCGATCTCGGCGCGCATGCCCAGCACTGGCGTCACCGGTACGCCCAATGCCAGCTGCACGGCCTGCTGCGGATAGGGATCGTGGGCATCGGCCAGCCACAGCCGCACGCCCTGTTCATCAAGCGCCAACGGGCACACATGGAACTGCTTGAGGAAGCGCAGCGACAGCGGCAGGCCCTCGGCCAGCCCCTGTGGCGGCGCCTCGGGCAGCTGCTTGCCTTCCAGCAGCGGCAGCCCCAGCACCTCGGCGCTGGCCTGCGCCTGGTCACGTTCGGAGACCAGCCCCAGCCGCACCAGCAGGCCGAGCAGGCTGCCACCGGCTTCGGCGTGCAGCGGCCGCGCCCGTGCCAGGTCGCCTTCCTTCAGCCGGCCACGCGCCAGCAACGCATCCAGGATGCGACCTTCGGCGGTGTCGGCGGCGGTTGCAGCAAGCGCGTTCACATGACTCTCCTGTCAATCGGTTCGACTTTAGCAGTTAAGCCATGATTTCCGCCGCCCCTGCGCCACCTTTCGTAAAAAGACGAAGCCCGTCACATGGGATGACGGGCTTCGGCCATTCAACTACGACAGTTCAAGCTTACTGCGTGGCGAGAATGCTCACCCCGCTGTAGGCCGCTTCACCCACCACCTTGATGTAGTAGGTGGCCGCCACCGGCTTGGTCACCCGCACTGTCTCGGAGGTGCCCGGACGGGTCGACTTGGCATCATTGTCGCTGGCACTGGGCTCACGGCCTTCAGCCACGTAGACCGAAACGTTGCCGGTGCCACCGTAGGTGATCACGCTGAACTGCTTGCCGGCAGCCGCTTCGAAGCTGTAGAGCCTGCTGCTGCCGGCTGCACCTGACAGGCCACCTATGGCCGCCTTGTTGGTCAGTGGCGTGGCCACCGGCCCGCAGTTCTCGGTGCACGGTTCTTCCAGTGCCTTGGCCAGCGCGGCCTTGGCATCGAGGATGCCGGTACCGATCGGGGTGGCCGCCGGAATGGCGACCGGGAACGGACGCGCGGTTTCCTTCAGCAGGGTGCGCATCGCCGCCGGGGTCAGCGGATCCTTGCCCTTGGCGATCAGCGCGCTCTGCACCAGTGCGGCAACGGCTGCCACATGCGGCGAGGCCATCGAGGTACCGCCCATGCCCATGTAGCCCGGCGTGCCCGATTCCGGCGTGGTAGCCGCATTGGAGCCGGTCTGCCAGATGTAGCCACCGGGATTGCCATCGACGCTGCCGCCACCGCCCGGGCCGGAAAGATCCACGCGGGAACCGTAGTTGGAGTAGTAGGTGATGCCGCCGGTGATGCGGGTGGCACCCACGGTCACCACGCCTTCGCAGCTGGCCGGCTGGTACTTGGACGCGTTGTCGGTTTCATTGCCGGCGGCCACCACCACCGTGGTACCGCGCGAGATGGCGCCGTTGATGGCGTCCTGGTAGGTGCTGGCGCAGGCGCCACCGCCGCCCAGGCTCATGTTGATGATCTCGGCCGGATTGGTGTTGGCCGGGATGCCGGTCACCGTGCCACCCGATGCCCAGACCACCGCATCGGCGATGTCGGACAGGTAGCCGCCGCACTTGCCCAGCACGCGTACCGGCAGCACCTTGGCCTTGTAGGCGACACCGGCCATGCCGACGCCGTTGTTGGTCTGCTCGGCCACGGTGCCAGCAACGTGCGTGCCGTGCCAGGAACTGTCCTCGGCCAGCGAGCCGTCATAGCACTCGTTGTCGTTCTCGACCCAATCACCGTAATCCTGCGCACCCGGCACGCGATCGTTGGTCGGGCGCCGCGAGGTCTCCGCATCGCTGATGAAGTCGTAACCCTCCAGCAGGTTGCCGACCAGGTCCGGATGCTGCGGCAGGATGCCGGTATCGATCACCGCCACCACGATGCCCTCGCCCTGCGAGACATCCCACGCCGCCGGTGCGTTGATGCCACCGACGGCGTTGTGCAGGTGCCACTGGTTCTGCTGGTAGAAGGGATCGTTCGGCACCAGCGCCGGCTGCACGTTGCCGGCACGCAGTTCGGTGCGGCGCAGCTTCACGTCGGCTTCCGCGTACTGCACCGACGGGTCGGCCTTCAGTTCCTTCAGCACGCGCTGCAGTTCGGCCGGGGCCAGGCGGCCCTGCACGCGGATCAGGTCCGCACCGGTAGCGAGCTTGCGTACCACCTGCGGGCCAAGGGTACTGGCACGTGAGGTACCGCCGGATAGGCTGGCCCGGGTCAGCGCCGACTGCACGGTGGACAGCTTCGCCGAGCGGTCGGTGGCGGCAGCAGCGCCGGCCCGGTACTTGACGATGATGCGCTCAGCACCCGGTTGGGCGGTGCTGGCCTGGCGCACCGGCTCACGGGTCGGTAGGCCGGCGGCGTGGACGGCACCGACGGCCGTCATCGACAGCACGGCGGCGGCAAGCACATTGATGCGAAGGTTCTGCTTCTTGATCACGTCGAAATTCCTCTTCTGGGTCATGGTTCGAACCAACACTGCGGCCATCATTCCTTGACGACTCCCGGCCGGCCCAGCCGGGATTGCCGTGACCTCCCCCCAGGCCCTCACTGCAGGTGCTGCGCCGGCGTGGGTGGCCGCCGGCGCGATGGAATGGCTTACCAGCCGAAACCGGCACCGACGCCGACCGAGCTGTCGTCACTGCTGAAGGCACCGCCGAAGGTGACCGTGGCGCGATCGCTGATCGCACGCTGGTAGCCCAGCGACAACGCCGATTCGCCGCCCTGGAAACCGATGCCGACGCCGACCCGGTTCTGGGTACGGATACCGGCAGCACTGGTGGCCATGTTGAGCATTGCAGCGCTCATCGCGCCCTGGCGGTCGATGCGGCGATCCATGTGGCGCAGGCGTCCGTCGATCTCGCCCTTGAACACATCGAAGCTGTCGGTGACAGCCTGGACGCGGCTGTCGGTGTAGCTGTTGGCCGTGGCCATGCCACGATCAAGCTGGCCCTTGTTGACCGCATCGGTAGCCGTGGTACCGGCCGCCACGTTGGTGACCTGGCGTTCGTTGCCCTCGCTGCCCACCGACACCGTGTTGGCCCGATCGGCGACCGAGCCCTGTCCCAGCGCCACGGCATTGGCGGCACTGGCATTCGCCCCCTGGCCGATGGCAGTGGACGAGGCACCGCTGGCGACGGCGCCATCCCCCATGGCGACGGCATTGAGGCCGCTCGCCGGGGTGCCGACCGGAATGCCGGCACCTGCTGCGGCGGCCGTCGGCGTGCCCTGCACGCGTGCGGTGCTGGCCGCTGCCGCATCCGCCGTCACAGGGGCATCGGCGGTGCTGGCCAACGAAGTGTCATCCAGCGAGGCGCTCATCGCGCGCAGGCTGGACGCACCGGCACGCGTGCCACCGGCGCTGCGGCGGTCGATCTCGCTGACCTTGCGGTCGAGTGCGCCCAGTGCATCGCCGACGTTGCTGTAGGTAGCACCCTGGATCACATAGTTCGGCGCCACGAACACACCCTGCATGCCGACGCTGGCACCACCGCCGAGGAAGCTGGCGGCATCGCTGAGCGACTGGAACAACTGGCCGCCGTTGATCGCCTGGCGGCTGCCTGCCGCAATGCTGCCGGCACCGACGTTGTCGATGGTGGTGCCCTGGAAGCCGGACAGGGTCAGGCGATCACGGCTGGCGTCGTCGTAGCCCACCGCGCTGGCCGCCGTGGTTTCAACGGTGGCGATGCGCGAATCGAAATCACCGACGCGGGTTTCCACTGCGCCCACGCGCTGGTTGGTGACGTTGAGCTGCGAACCGGTGATCGCATCGGTGCTGCCGGCGGCGATGCGGCCATCGGCCACATTGACGATGCGGCGCGTGGCCGGACCGTCGGTGCCGTTGCCACCACCGACCGACACCACGTTGGCATCGAGCGCTCGCGAACCCGCGCCGAGCGCGACCGAGTTGGCCCCCGTTGCACCGGCACTGGTACCCAGCGCCAATGCACCGTTGCCGATGGCCAGCGCATTGGCACCCAGCGCGTTGCTGCGTGCACCACTGGCGCTGGCTGCCGAACCGATGGCTGCGGCGTTGGTACCGCTGGCGCTGGCCGTGCCGTTGCCGGTGGCCTTGACGTAGCGCGCCGTGCCGTCTGCGGTGGCGGCAACGGCATCCAGCTGGCCACGGTTGACCGCATCGGTACGCTCGGTACCGGCGGCGACACGGGTGATCTGGCGATCGCTGCTGGCACTGCCAACCGACACGGTGTTGGCACGGTCGGCAACCGAACCAGCACCCAGCGCGACGCTGCCGGCAGCGCTGGCATTGGCGCTGACACCGACCGCTGTCGCATTGGCGCCGGTGGCCTTGCTGCCATAACCGACGGCGGTGCCAAGACGGCCGCTGGCATCGGCGTAGCTGCCGATGGCCGACGCGCCGTCAGCCGAAGCACTGGCGCGGAAACCATTGGCCTGCGACTGCGTGCCGCTGGCGGTGGCCTGCGCACCGCTGGCGGTGCTGTAGGCGCCCTTGGCCTGGGCGCCGGCACCGGTGGCGCTGGCACCCAGCTCACTGGCACTGGCGCCACTGCCGAGGGCGACGCTGTCGACACCGCTGGCCTGCGCCGTGTTGCCCAGTGCAGCGGCATTGTTGCCGGTAGCCAGCGCATCGAAGCCCACCGCGGTGGCATTGGCCGCCATCGCGTTGGCTCCGCTGCCCAGTGCGGTGGCGCCGTTGCCGATGGCGTTGGCCGCATTACCGGCAGCCAGTGCGTTGTCACCATCCACCAGTGCACCGGCCTCGCCATCGGCATTGCCGCTGGCCTGGAACTGGCGGCTGGTCTTGTCGGCGACACTGGCCACTGCATCCAGCTGGCCCTTGTTCACCGCATCGGTGGCTTCGCTGCCGGCTGCGACATGGGTCACCTGGCGCTCGCTACCGGTCTTGCCGACAGCCACGGTGTTGTCCCGGTCAGCCTTGGAACCGGCGCCCAGCGCGACGCTGTTGCTGCCATTGGCGGTGGCGTTGGCACCCAGTGCGGTGGCGCTGCCGCCTGCCGCCCACGAGTTCCAGCCGATCGCCGTGGCGTAGTCTTCGGTGGCCCAGGCGCCTGCGCCGAATGCTGCCGCACCGGTACCACTGGCACGCGACGGGATCAGGCCGAAGAAGGTGCTGCCACCTATCGCCACGCTTTCTTCGCCACTGGCTTCGCTGGACTGACCCACGGCAACGGCGCCGGTACCGGCCGCAGCGGCACCGAAGCCGACTGCCGTGGTGTTGGCACCACTGGCTGCCGAGCCGTAGCCCAATGCCGTGCCGAGCCGACCGCTGGCTTCGGCATAGCCGCCGACGGCGGTGGTGCCATCGGCCGACGCGGCGCTGCGGAAGCCGCTGGCCAATGCCTGGGTGCCGCTGGCATTGGCTTCGGCGCCGCTGGCGGTGCTGTACGCACCACTGGCCTGCGCACGCGCGCCGGTGGCACTGGCGCCCAGTTCACTTGCACTGGCACCACTGCCCAGCGCCAGGCTGTCTTCGCCGGTGGCCTGTGCCGTGCTGCCCAGAGCAGCCGCGTTGTTGCCGGTGGCCAGCGCATCGAAGCCTACCGCCGTGGCGTTGGCCGCGATCGCGTTGGCACCACTGCCGAGCGCGGTGGCACCGTTGCCGATGGCATTGGCGGCGTCACCTGCGGCCAGCGCATTGTCACCCTCGACCAGCGCCCCGGATTCGCCATCGGCATTGCCACTGGCCTGGAACTGCTTGCTGGTCTTTTCCGCCGCAGCGGCCACCGCATCGAGCTGGTTCTTGTTGACCGCGTCGTTGCCCTGGGTGCCGTCGGCCACGTTGGTGATCTGGCGGGTGTTGCCACCGCCGCCCACCGATACGGTGTTGTCCCGGTCTGCAATCGAGTCCGCACCCAGTGCCACGCTGTTGGCACCACGCGATTCGGCGGCGTTGCCCAGTGCGGTGCTGTTGATGCCCCCCGACCAGGCACCACCACCCACCGCAGTGGAGTAGTTGCCCGAGGCCTCGGTGGCCAGCACGCCGAACAGCGAGCCGCCGACGGCGACACTGTTGGTGCCGGTGGCCAGGCTGCCCTGGCCGGTGGCGGTGCTGTAGGCGCCGGACGCTTCCGAGTCGCCACCCACTGCCACGCTGTTGGAACCGGACGCATTGGCGAAATTGCCGAACGCCGTGGCATTGAACGCCGATGCCTGTGCATAGCCACCGATGGCGGTGCTGTAGCCACCGGTGGCTTCGGCACCGATACCGAACGCCGCTGACGCCGTGCCGCTGGCCACGCTTTCGCTACCCACGGCGGTTGCCGCGTCACCGCTGGCATTGCTGAAGTAACCCACAGCTACGGCTTCTTCGCCAGAGGCTTCGGACAGCACGCCGGTAGCGGTACTGCCGGCACCGCTGGCGATGCTGGCCGCACCGAACGCTGCACTCTGCTCGCCGCTGGCCTCGCTTTCCGCACCGTGCGCGGTGGCGTACTCGCCGGTGGCCTGTGCGTTGGCGCCGACGGCGCTGGCATTGGCTGCGCTGGCAAGGGCATTGAAGCCCACCGCCTGCGCATTGTTGGCCAACGCATTGGCGCCGCTGCCCAGCGCAGTGGCGCCATTGCCGATGGCATTGGCCGCATCACCGGCGGCCAGTGCGTTGTCACCGTCCACGAGCGCACCGGCTACGTCATCGCCGTTGCCGCTGGCCTGGAAGAAGCGGCTGGTGGTTGTCGCCGTGGTCGCAACCGCATCCAGCTGCGCCTTGTTCACCGCATCGGTGGCCTGGGTGCCGGCGGCGACGTTGGTGACCTGGCGTTCGTTGCCGGCGCTGCCCACCGACACCGTGCGCGCGCGATTGGCGACCGAACCGGCGCCCAGCGCGACCGTGTTGCTGGCGCTGGCATTGCTGCCGGCACCGAGCGCGATGGCACTTTCACCACCGGCCACCGTATTGGTGCCGATGGCGATGCTGTTGATGCTGTTGCCCAGTGCCTGGAAGCCCAACGCCACGCTGTTGTCGCCATAGCCGAACGCGCCGCGACCGACAGCGGTGGAGCTGGCACCGTTGGCCCAGCTGTTGTAACCGATGGACGTTGCGCCGCTGCCGCTGGCCCAGGCCGCGTTGCCGAACGCCGACGCGTTGGTGGCAGTCGCCCATGCACCCGAACCGAATGCCGCGGCGCCACTGGCGGTGGCCCAGCTGTATCCACCGACGGCGGTGCTGTCATCGCTGCTGGCGAACGCGCTGTCGCCAACTGCAACCGCATAGCTGCCGGTGGCGCGTGACTTGCCGCCTGCGGCGAAGCTGTTGTCACCACTGGCCTTGGCAGCATTGCCAAATGCGCTGCTGGCAGCCCCGGTGGCCTGTGCGCCGCTGCCGACTGCGGTGGCATCGGCAACGGCGGTGGTGCCGACCTGTTGTGCCTTGCCGTCGGCACCGATGATCGGCTGGTTGAATTCATCATAGGCCTGGCCGAGGCCACCGATGGCAACGCCACCATTGCCGGTGGCAGCACTGTTGCGGCCTACCGCCACACTGTCATCGCCGATGGCCGACGCGGCGGCGCCATGCGCAACGGCGCCGGCACCGATCGCATTGCTCGAGGAACCGACGGCGATGGCGCCCTCGCCATCAGCCAGTGCGCCGGCGTCACTGCCCGCCTCCGGCTGCGCCTGGAAGAAACGAGCGGTGGTGTCGGCGGTGCTGGCCACGGCATCCAGCTGCGCCTTGTTCACCGCATCAGTAGCTTCGCTGCCGGCGGCAACGCTGGTGATCTGCCGCTCGTTGCCGGCACTGCCCACCGCCACGCTGTTGGCGCGCACCGCTTCGGAATTCGCGCCGAGCGCGACGCTGTTGGCGCCGCGTGCGGTGGCGTAGTAGCCCACGGCAGTGCTCTGCGCGCCACTGGCCCAGGTCTGAGCGCCGAGGGCACTGGCGTTCTCGCCCGGTGCATAGGCGAAGTAGCCAACGGCAGTGGCTTCGGCACCGGAGGCCTCGCTCAGGCTGCCGTTGGCCACCGCGCGATCGCCACTGGCAATGGCGCCCGCGCCGACGGCGGTCGCGGCTTCGCCACTGGCCTGGGTCTGCACGAAGAAGCCCAGGCCGGGAATCAGATCGGCCGGGCCGCCGATGGCGACGCTGCTGGTGCCGGTGGCATTGCTCTGCGTACCCAACGCGGTGGAGTAATCACCGATGGCATTGGCCACCGCACCGAACGCCGACGCTTGTGCGCCGGCAGCATAGGCACCCACGCCGTAGGACGACGCGGCAAAACCGCTGGCTTCAGCGCTGGCACCGACGGCAGTGCCACCGACGCCGGCGCTGGTGGCGCCGGTTTCCACCGGTACGCCACCGCTGGTGATCAGCGGGTTGCCGTTGGCGTCCACCGCAGCACCGCCCACGGCAACACTGCCCGGGCCGTTGGCCTGTGCGTTGTTGCCGAACGCTGCACTGTTCTGGCCCGAGGCCAACGCGTTGTTGCCGACGGCGGTCGCGTTCTGCGCGACGGCGCCAGCACCAGCGCCAACTGCAGTAGCACCGTTGCCGATCGCGTTGGCGGCCTCGCCTGCAGCCAGTGCGTCGTCGCCCTCGACCAGCGCACCGGCATCACTGTTGCTGCTGCCGGTGGCCTGGAAGCGCTTGGCGGTGGCATCGGCCACGGCGGCAACGCCCTTCAACTGGCCGACGTTGACCGCATCGTTATCTTCCGTACCGGCAGCCACGCTGGTGATCTGGCGGGTCAGGCCGTATTCGGCGGCACCGACGGACACGGTATCAACGCGGTCGGCCAGCGAGCCGGCACCGAGCGCCACGCTGCCGGTGGCCACCGCAGCGGAGTTCGAGCCCAGCGCCGTGCTGTATTCACCGACGGCGGTGCTGAATGCACCCACTGCAATCGACGCTTCGTTGGCGGCGGTAGCGCCGCGACCGAGCGCGGTGCTGCCCGGGCCCATCGCAACGGCACCGCCGCCGACGGCCGTCGCACCATCAGCGGTGGCTTCGGACAGTGCACCGAGTGCGGTAGCCGCGCCGTTTTCGCTGGCCGCGGTAGCGCTTGCGCCAACCGCGGTGTCGCCGAGACCGAATGCCGCGGCGCTCTGCCCGACCACGACGCTGGCATCGCCGAGCGCGAGTGCGCCCTGGCCGAAGGCGCTCGCGCCGATGCCAGCGGCAATGGCCTGCGTGCCGACTGCCGTGGTGGCGTTGGCCAGCGACTGTGCGCCGGCACCGGCCGCCAGAGCGCCCTGCCCGTCGATCTTCGCCGCGTCGCTGTCATCGCCAGCGCCGTCGGCCTTGAAATAACGGTTACCGTCTGCGGCGACGTCGGCCAGCGCGGCCTGCGTTGCACGCGCCTGCGCATCGAGCTGCGCCTTGTTCACCGCATCGGTGGCCTGGCTGCCTGCGGCAACATTGGTGATCTGCCGTTCCTTGCCGGTGTCACCGACGGACACGGTGTTTGCACGGGTGGCCTTGGAGCCGGCGCCGAGCGCCACGCTGTTGGCAGCACTGGCGCTGCTGTTGCTGCCGATCGCCACCGCGTTGCTGCCCTTGGCCGTAGCCGTGCCTTCGATCAGGCACTTTTCGAGCAGCTTGCCGCTGAATGCGACGCAGGTGGCGCTGCCGCCGATCTGCACCGACTGTGCCGCAGCGATAGCGCTCATGCCCAATCCCAATACCAGGCCCAGTGCCATCGCCAACCGTGCGGGCGCAGCCTGCGTTGCATCGCGGCGCTGGTCGACGACCCCGCCGCTGCTGCCGGAGGAGGCCAGTTCCGAGGCCACCACCAACTGACCCAATGCTTTGTTCCAGACCTTGCGATAAATCCGATTCATCGGTACGGCTCCTGATTGGACTGGTTTTGGGCAAAGCAACGCCACCGCTGGGCTTTCCGGCCCAACGTCCCCTGGGGGCGTTTATTCGCGTGATTTACTGCGGGGTATTGCCGAACGGCGCGCAGCGACAGAAAACCGAGCGCGTGCGCCAAGCGGTTACTGCGAAATGAATGATTCTGAAACGGGGTTCAAGTGTTAACGGCAACTTTGCAGATCGTCAAGACTTTGACACGGCAAATCCTATTGCCGTGAAGCACATCACTATTTCACCTGTTTATGAAATGATTTTGTTATGCATGCGTGACGATTCCTCGACGCATGAAAATGCATGTAACTAGCGGTCACAACTGGAGTTTCAATCGCGCAAAGAAAAACCCGCCGATCAACGGCGGGTTTTTCCATACGCGTTGGCATTGAGGCCTGCGCGATGCAGTGCGATCAGCCGCACCACACCCGCGCGTTGCGGAACATGCGCATCCACGGCGAATCGCCCTGCCACTCGGCCGGGGCCCAGCTCATGTTGAGCGCGCGCGGGGTGCGTTCCGGGTGCGGCATCATGATGGTGACACGGCCGTCGGTGCTGGTCAGGCCGGTGATACCGTCCGGCGAACCGTTCGGATTCAGCGGGTACTGGCTGGCGACGTTGCCATTGCCATCGATGTAGCGCAGCGAGACGCGCGCGGCGGCCTGGTCGACGGCGTTGTCGAACACCGCTTGGCCTTCACCATGCGCCACCGCCACCTGCAGGCGTGATCCGGCCATGCCACGCAGCAGGATCGACGGCGATTCCACCACCTCCAGCAGTGCAGTGCGGGCTTCGAACTGCTCGCTGGCGTTGCGACGGAACTGCGGCCAGTGCTCGGCACCGGGGATGATGCCCTTCAGCTGGCTCATCATCTGGCAGCCGTTGCACACACCCAGCGCGAAGCTGTCCTCGCGGGCGAAGAACGCAGCAAAGGCATCACGCAGCGCGCTGCGCTCCAGGATCGAGGTCGCCCAGCCACGGCCGGCACCCAGCACGTCGCCGTAGCTGAAGCCACCGCAGGCGACCAGGCCGGTGAAGTCCTGCAGCGCCACGCGGCCTTCGATGAGGTCGCTCATGTGCACGTCGAACGCGCGGAAGCCTGCACGTTCGAAGATATTCGCCATTTCGATCTGACCATTGACGCCCTGCTCGCGCAGCACGGCCACGCGCGGACGCGCACCGGTGCTGATGAACGGAGCGGCCACGTCTTCGTTGAGGTCGAAGCTGAGCTTCGGCTTCAGGCCCGGCGCCGTGAAGGCGCGGGCAATCTCGCGCTCGGCGTCGGCGTTGGCCGGGTTGTCACGGCGCTTCTGCATGGCATGGGTGACCGACCACCAGGCATCGAACAGCGCGTCCCAGCGCCATTCAGCCAGGTTCTCGCCGCCCAGCGACACGCGCACCACCGGTGCGGTGGTCGGCTTGGCGATGCGCTGCGCGCATTCGGTCAGGGCATGGCGCTCGACCAGGTCGGCGAAGGCAGCGCGGTCTTCGCGCGCGATCTGCACCACTGCACCCAGTTCTTCGTTGAACAGGCTGCGGAACGCATCGTCGCCCCAGGCATCGAGGGTGATGTCCAGGCCCAGGCGCGAAGTGAAGGCCATTTCGCACAGTGCGGCGAAGGCACCACCGTCGCTGCGGTCGTGGTAAGCAAGCAGCAACCCGGACTGGCGCGCATCGCGGATCAGTTCGAAGAAGCCACGCAGGCGCTGCGGGTCATCCAGGTCCGGCGCGGCGCCGGCGAAGGCCGGCAGGTCGCCATGATCGGCATGCACCTGGGCAAGGATCGAACCACCGAGACGCTGCTTGCCGGCGCCGAGGCCGATCAGCCACAGCTCGCTCTCGACTTCGCGATCGAGCAGCGGGGTCAACTGCTGGCGCACGTCGGCGACCGGCGCGAACGCGGTGATCACCAGCGACACCGGCGACACGCTCTTGTGCGCCTCACCCTGGTCGTGCCACTGCGCCTGCATCGACAGCGAGTCCTTGCCGACCGGGATGCTGATGTCCAGCTGCGGGCACAATTCCATGCCCACCGCCTTCACCGCGTCGTACAGCAGCGCATCTTCGCCCGGGTGGCCGGCAGCGGCCATCCAGTTCGCCGACAGCTTGATCTCGTCCAGCGCATCGACCGGCGCAGCGCACAGGTTGGTCAATGCTTCACCCACCGCCATGCGTGCCGACGCTGCGGCATCCAGCAGCGCCAGCGGGGTGCGCTCGCCGAGCGCCATGGCTTCACCGGCCACGCCGTTGAAGTCGGCCAGGGTGATCGCCACGTCGGCCACCGGCAACTGCCACGGGCCGACCATCTGCTCGCGCGCGGTCAGGCCACCAACGCTGCGGTCGCCGATGGTGACCAGGAAGTTCTTCGAGGCCACCGTCGGGTGCGAAAGCACGCGCAGGCCGGCTTCCTGCAGGTCCAGGCCGCCGGTCTTCAGCGCCGGCCAGCGCGGTGCCGGCGGGTGCGCAGTGTTGCGGTGCATCTTCGGCGGCTTGCCGAACAGCACGTCCATCGGCAGGTCGATCGGCGCATCGGCCGGAATGTTGCCCGGAACAGCACCGTAGGCCACCACCAGGTGTTCTTCGGCGGTGGCCACGCCGACCGCGGCGAACGGGCAGCGCTCGCGGGCACACAGTGCGGCGAACTCGGCCAGGCGCTCCTGCGCGACACCGAGCACATAGCGTTCCTGCGACTCGTTGCACCACAACTGCATCGGCGACAGCGACGGGTCGTCGGTCGGTACCTTGCCCAGATCGATGATGCCGCCGACCTTGGAGTCGTGCAGCAGCTCGGGGATGGCATTGGACAGGCCACCGGCACCGACGTCATGGAAGAACTTGATCGGGTTGTCGGCACCCATCGCCACGCAGCGGTCGATGACCTCCTGGCAGCGGCGCTCCATTTCCGGGTTGTCGCGCTGCACGCTGGCGAAGTCCAGGTCCTCGGCGCTTTCGCCGGAGGCTACCGAGCTGGCGGCACCGCCGCCGAGACCGATCAGCATCGCCGGGCCGCCGAGCACGATCACAGCGTCGCCATCCTGCAGCAGGATCTTGTCGACCTGCACGCGGTCGATCGCACCGAGGCCGCCGGCCAGCATGATCGGCTTGTCGTAGGCACGCACGAGGTCGGCGCCTTCCGGCAGCTCGAAGCTGCGGAAGTAGCCGAGCAGGGCCGGGCGGCCGAACTCGTTGTTGAATGCAGCGCCGCCCAGCGGGCCGTCGGTCATGATTTCGAGCGCCGGCGCCATGCGCGGGTTCAGCGCGCGCGGCGCCTCCCACGGCTGCGGCAGCTCGGGAATGCGCAGGTGCGAGACCGAGAAGCCGCTCAGGCCGGCCTTCGGCTTGCCACCGCGACCGGTCGCGCCTTCGTCGCGAATCTCGCCGCCGGCGCCGGTCGAGGCGCCCGGGAACGGAGCGATCGCGGTCGGATGGTTGTGCGTTTCCACCTTGATCTGGAACGCGCTGGGCACGCTCGGCTCGCTGCGGTACTCGCCGCTGGCCGGGTCCGGGCGATAGCGCGACGCCGGATGCCCTTCGATCACTGCGGCATTGTCGCTGTACGCGCTGAGCGTGTGCTGCGGGGTCTGCTGGTGGGTGTTCTTGATCATCCGGAACAGCGAGCGGTCCTGCTCCTGGCCGTCGATGGTCCAGCTGGCATTGAAGATCTTGTGGCGGCAGTGCTCGGAGTTGGCCTGCGCGAACATCATCAGTTCCACGTCCGACGGCGAACGACCCAGCGCGCTGAAGCGCTCGCGCAGGTAATCGATCTCGTCCTGCGCCATGGCCAGACCGAGGCGCTGGTTGGCGGCCTCCAGCTGGTCCACCGGCACGCGCTCCAGTTCGCCCCGGGCCGGAGTCGAGAACAGGGCCTGACCCTGCTCGACGTTCTCCAGCACCGACTGCGTCATCGGGTCGTGCAGCGCCTTGACCAGCGCCTGCTGGGTGGCGGCATCGGCCGGCCAGCCCTGCACATCGATGCGCAGGCCACGTTCGACCCGGCTGACCGGCTGCCCAGCACCGCGCACCAGTTCGGTGGCCTTGCTCGACCACGGCGACAGCGTGCCCAGGCGCGGCACCACGATGCGGCTGACCGCACCTTCGGCCACGGCCTCGGCCTGCGGCGCAGCTTCGAGGATGCGGCACAGGGTGGTGAGGTCGGGGGCGGCGCTGCCTTCGGGCTGCACGAAGTAGACGTGCCAGGCACCGCTGATGCGCAGGGAGGGAGCGATGGACTGCAGGCGGGATTCAAGACGTTCGCGGCGGAACGGCGACAGGGCGGGCGCGCCCTCGAGGACCATCATGTCCGGGGAACCGTAGTTGGGAAACGGGCCCGACATTGTACCGGAAGCGGCGGATGGGCTCTGGCCGGGCGGCGCCCGGCACCCGCAGAGGCGCCCAAGCCAAGGCCACAGCCAGAGCAAGGGCAAAAGCCACAGCAATAGCGGGTTTCCTGTGGGATGGCGGGGTGGGTCCGGTTGCGGGGGACGCCGTAAACCCATCCATGGGGGCTTGGTCGCGGCATCCATGCCGCTCACACCCCCGCAACCGGACCCACCCCGCCTTCAACAATTTCCCGCGATCTGCGGTAGATCCACACCATGCGTGGATGCTCTGCGGTAATGCCGGCCGCTGGCCGGCAACCAGGGAACATCAGAAATCAGGCATGAAGAGCGAAGCGACCGGCTTCTGCCTTTGATTTTTTGTTCTGCCTTTCGTGGCTGGCCGCGCAGGAACCTGTCAGGGGCCGGGTGGGTGGGGGCAGGCGGGGTGTCCGCGGCATGGATGCCGCGGCCAAGCCCCCATGGACGGGTTCACGGCGTCCCCGCCTGACCCCACCCGCCCGGCCAACCCCCAGAAATCCGCTGTTCGCGGAAAGCCCCAGCCACGAGGGGGCTCCGCCGATGGCTGCCGACCGCGCGCAGCGCCGCTCTCCGCCCGAATCCCCGAACCATGCGCTTGCTCACGGATTGACCACGCGATTGATGACAACGTTGTCCCTACCTGGCGCCGGACTCTCTCCCCGGCCTCCCAGGTACCTCCGTCCGTCCCCCTCCGTCGCCTTCCCGGGCGATGTCCGGACCTGCGTTACGTGCGGCGCCATCCGGGCCCGCGCGCCAACCGATCGATCGGAGACACACCATGTACGACCCGCTTGTGCTGAGTGCCGATGTCCGCAGTGCCGAACGCTCCCTCCACCGCTGTCGCCCGCGCCGTTTGGCCTGGCTGCTGGCCCTTGCCGGGGCCGTTGCCCTGCCCGGCCTGGCGCAGGCCGCCAGCTGTGCCGGGGTGGCCCAGTGGGACCAGGCCAAGATCTACCGGGCCGGCGATACCCTGCAGAAGGGAGGCGTCCTCTATCGGGCGAACCAGGACATCTGGAACGCGCCGCCGGACCATCCGGCCGGTGCGCCCTACTACACCAACCTCGGTGCCTGTGATGGCAGCGGCAGCAACCAGCCGCCGGTGGTCAGCCTGACCTCGCCGGCCAATGGCGCCACCTTCAGCGCCGGCAGCACGGTCAACGTGACCGCCAATGCCAGCGATGCGGACGGAAGCGTCGCCAAGGTCGAATTCTTCCGCGATGGCAGCTCGCTGGGCGTGGCCACCAATGCGCCGTATGCGGCCAGCTGGGCCAATGCCAGCGCCGGCAGCCACACCCTTCGCGCAGTAGCCACCGACAACAACAACGCCACCGCCAGCACGGCGACCATCAGCATCACCGTCAACGCCGCCAGTGGCGATACCACCGCGCCGAGCGTGCCGGGCGGGCTGGCGGTCGGCACCCGCACCGCCAACAGCATCGCGCTGAGCTGGAGCCCCTCCACCGACAACACCGGCGGCAGCGGCCTGGCCGGCTATGACGTGTACCGCAACGGCAGCCTGGTCGGCTCGCCGTCCAGTGCCAGCTATGTCGATGGCGGGCTGACCGCGTCGACCACCTACCGCTACCGCGTGCGCGCGCGCGACAACGCCGGCAATGCGTCGGCACAGGGCACCGAGATCAGCGCCACCACGCTGGCCGGCAATGGCGGCGGCACCGGCAAGCGGGTCATCGGTTACTTCACCCAGTGGGGCATCTACGGCCGCAACTACCGGGTCAAGAACATCGACAGCAGCGGTTCGGCCGCGCGCCTGACCCACATCAACTACGCCTTCGGCAACGTGCGCAACAACCGCTGCGAAGTGGGCATCACCCAACCGTCGGATCCGAACAGCGGTGCCGGTGGCGACGCCTTCGCCGATTACACCAAGGCCTTCAGCGCCGCCGAGAGTGTCAGTGGCAGCGCCGATACCTGGGACCAGCCGCTGCGCGGCAACTGGAACCAGCTCAAGCAGCTCAAGGCCAAGTACCCGGGCATGAAGGTGCTGATCTCGCTGGGTGGCTGGACCTGGTCGCGCGGCTTCTCCAGCGCGGCGCGCCCGGAAAACCGCCAGGCCTTCGTCGCCTCGTGCATCGACGCTTACATCAAGGGCAACCTGCCGGTGACCGACGGTGCCGGTGGCGCCGGTGCCGCGCTGGGCGTGTTCGACGGCATCGACATCGACTGGGAATACCCGGTGGCGTGTGGCATCGAATGTGGCAAGCCGGAAGACAACGCCAACTTCACCGCGCTGATGGCCGAATTCCGCCGCCAGCTCGATGCGGTGCGCCCGGGCCTGTTGCTGACGGTGGCGGTGGGCGCCGGCATCGACAAGATCCGCGTCACCGATCCGGCCGCGTACCACCCGTATCTGGACTACATCAACGTGATGACCTACGACTTCCACGGCGCGTGGGATGCGAAGACCAATCACCAGTCGGCGCTGTTCGATTCACCCAATGATCCTTCGACCGGCGACCAGAAGCTGTACAACAGCAACGACGCCATCGAGGCCTTCATCAGCCGTGGCGTGCCTGCAGCCAAGCTCAACCTGGGCATTGGTTACTACGGGCGTGGCTGGACCGGTGTGGCCAACGCCAACAACGGCCTGTACCAGACCGCGACCGGCGCCGCCCCGGGCACCTACGAGGCCGGCATCGAAGACTGGAAGGTACTGAAGAACCTGGCGTGGCCAGGCTACACCGACAACACCGCCGGTGCCACCTGGATCTACAACGGCAGCACGTTGTGGAGCTTTGATACCCCGGCCAACATCACCCGCAAGATGGGTTACGTGAAAACCCAGGGCCTGGGTGGCGCGTTCGTCTGGGAGTTCAGTGGTGACGATGCGCAGGGCACGCTGACCAAGGCGGTCAGTGACGGCCTGCAATAAAGAAAAAGCCGGGGATGCGACACGCATCCCCGGCTTCGCTCGCATGATGCATCCGCCGGGCATGGCCCGGCGGTGTCCTGATCAGCGCTTGGCCGACAGCTTTTCCAACGCGGCGCGCAGCTGCGCCGGCGGCAGGTAGCCGCCCAGCTGGGTACCGTCCGGGGCGAAGATCGCCGGGGTACCGTTCACGCCCAGCTGCTGGCCCAGTGCGTACTGCATCGCCACCGGGTTGGTGCAGTTCTTGGCCGGCACGCTGCCACCGCGCTTGGCGCTGGTCAGCGCCTGGCGACGATCGGCCGCACACCAGACCGAGATCATGTCGGTGTAGTCCTTGCTGCCCAGGCCCATGCGCGGGAACGCGAGGTACTCGACACTGATGCCGTTGCGGTTGAGCTCGGCGATGTCCTGGTGCAGCTTGCGGCAGTAGCCACACTCGATGTCGGTGAACACGCTGACGGTGTACTTGGCATTGGGCGCAGCGAACACGATGCGGTCGCCGTGGTTGGCCTTGGCCAGCAGGTCGCGGCGGTAGCCCAGCAGGCCCTCGCTGTTGGCCGGGCCCTTGGCGCGGGTGTCGTAGGGCTGCGACTGGAACAGGTAGCGACCGTCATCGGACACGTACAGCAGCTGGCCGGAGACCACCACTTCGCGGAAGCCGGGGAACGGCGCGGCGCCGATGTAATCCACTTCGAAACCCGGATTGAGCGCGGTCAGCGCGGCACGCACGGCCTGGTCGGCCGAGCCGTTTGCAGCCGGGCTGGCAGCCTTGGCCGCAGCAGCGGTAGCGGGTGCCTTGGCGGCCGGCGGGGCCGGCTGGGCGCAGGCAGTCAGGCTGAGCGCACCGAACACGGCGGCGATGGCAAATCGGAGCATGGAGCGGTCCGCAGCAGAAGAAGACCCCGGATTCTGACACAGCCACCTGTACCGGGCCGCGACATTGCGCACGGCCCGGGGCCCGGGTTCAGGCCCCCGCTCAGCCGCGCGGGTGATGGCGGGCGTGCAGTTTCTGCAGGTGTTCGCGCGCCACCAGCGTGTAGATCTGGGTGGTCGATAGCGAGCTGTGGCCCAGCAGCATCTGCAGCGCGCGCAGGTCGGCACCGCGGTTGAGCAGGTGGGTTGCGAAGCTGTGGCGCAGGCCATGCGGGCTGATCCGTGCCGGATCGATGCCGGCCACCTGCGCGTGGCGCTTGACCAGATGCCAGAACGCCTGCCGGGTCAACGCATGCAGCGTCGGCTCTACAAACAATGGGGTCTGCCCATCGGCCAAGGCCTGCACCTTGCCCTTGCCGACCAGCAGCGGCCGCGACTGCTGCAGATAGCGCTCCAGCCAATGCTGCGACTCCTCGCCCAACGGCACCAGCCGTTCCTTGCTGCCTTTGCCGGTGACCCGCAACACCCCCTGCCGCAGGTTGATCGCGGTGGCCGGCAGCAGCACCAGCTCGCTCACACGCAGACCTGCCGCATACATCAGCTCCAGCATGGCGCGGTCGCGCAGGCCCAACGGGCTGTCGATATCCGGCGCCGCCAGCAGTGCGTCGATCTGGCTTTCGGCCAGGGCCTTGGGCAGCAGTCGTGGCAGCTTGGGCGGATCCAGCAGCGCGCTGGGGTCCTCGCTGCGATCACCCCGGCGCAGACCGTCAGCGAAGAACGCGCGCAGCGCCGACAGCAGGCGCGCGTTGCTGCGCGGCGACCAGCCATGCCGGGTACGCCACGCCAGGTAGTCGAACAACCCGGGACGTTCGATGCCGGCCAGGCCACCCTCGCGCCCATCGATCCAGCGTGCCAACCCTTCCAGGTCGCGCCGGTAGCTGTCGAGGGTGGCGCGGGCCAGGCCGTTCTCGGCCCAGATCGCATCGAGGAAGCGCTGGATGCGCAGGCTGTCATCGGCCCGGAGCTCGGGCAGTTGCTGCACCAGCTGGCGGCGTTCGGCGGGGGTGGAAACAAGGGCCATGCGTGCAGGATACGAGGGCGACTGCGGATGCGGCCAGCATTGCGTATGCTCGGCGCATGTCCCGCCCTGCCACCGACACGGCCACTGCGGCCGCCACCGAGATGCCCCGCCCGCGCGCACTGCTGCTGTGGCGCATGCTGGCAATGGTCTACGACACGTTGCCGGTGCTGGCCCTGTGGATGCTGGCCGGCACGCTGTTCACCCTCGCCTACACTCTCGACGGCCACACCCAGCGCGAGAACATCGCACCGTTCAGTGCCTGGCAGTGGCTGCTGTGGGCGGTGTGCTGGGCGATCACCGGGTGGTACGCCACCGCCAGCTGGCGCCGCGGCGGGCAGACACTGGGCATGCGGCCATGGCGGCTGAAGGTGGAATCAAGCGATGGCACGCCGCTGCGACGCCGGCAGCTGTGGCTGCGTTTCGCAGTGGGCACGCTGTCGCTGCTGCTGGGCGGCATCGGCTTCTGGTGGGCGTGGTTCGACCGCCAACGGCTGACCTGGCACGACCGTGCCAGCGGCACGCGGCTGGTGCGCATGCCGAAGCGGTGAATTGCCCCCCTTTCAATCCGATCCTGCACGGCGCTCATGTAGAGCCGAGCCCATGCTCGGCTGGCCTGCGATGCGCGAAAAGCAGCCGAGCATAGGCTCGGCTCTACAGAAATCCGCGCGTTGGCCGTCCTGCCCGGCGCTACCGGAATCAGCCCGATTTGCGCCGGAACAGCAGTCCGGATATCGCCAGCATCACGATCGGTGGCAGCGCATAGGCAATGCGGTAATCGAACTTCAGCGCACCGGCCATGCGGCCGAAGAACAGCTGCAGCAACCAGAAGCCCAGCGCGAACAGGATGCCCAGGAACAGGCGCTTGCCCATGCCGCCGCTGCGCAGCGAGCCGAATGCGAACGGCACCGCCGCCAGGCACAGCGCCAGCACGTTCACCGGGTAGAACCAACGGCTCCAGTACACATCCTCATAGTCGCGCGCATCCAGCCCATTGCGTTCGCGGTACTCGATGCTGGTACGGAGCTCGGCCACGCTGAGGTTGCGCGGCTTGGCGATACCGGTCGCCAGCGCGCCGGCATCCAGCTTGGAATTCCACGGCTCGCGCGCCACTTCCTCGCGCGTGGCCGAACGTTCGCCGAACGTATCCCGGCGCACACCGGTCAACACCCAGCCATCGTTGTCGTGCTCGGCGGTGGCCGCGTGGGTCAGCGAGGCGATCTGTCCGTCCTCGGCGATGCGGTACAGGCGCACGTCGCGCAGGATCAACCGCGTGCCCTTGTCACCCACCAGCTGCTCTTCGCCACCGGCGGCGCTGAGGAAGGTGTCGCCCTCCCGCGCCCACAGCCCGGAGTAGCGTGCAGTGGAAATGTCCTGGCCCCATTTGGCGCTGGACTTCAGCGCATCGGCACGATCCTGGCCCCAGGGTCCCAGCGTTTCGGCGCTGAGCACCATCATTGCGGTGAGCAGTGACAACGCGATCGCCACCGACACGCTCAGGCGCTTGCGCGACAGCCCCAGCGCGCGCAGCGCGGTCAGTTCGGACGTGGCCGCCAGCTGGCCCAGGCCCATCAGCGCACCGATCACCGCGGCGGTCGGGAACATGGTGTAAGCGCGGCGCGGCACCGTATACAGCACCCATGCCGCGGCATGGCCCAGCGAATAACCGTTCTTGCCGATGTCCTTGAACTCGCCGGAGAACGCCATCACTACGTCCAGGCCGACCAGCACCGCCCAGGTCAACAGCACCGTGGTGAACACCGACTGGCCCAGGTACAGATCGAAACGCATCGGGCGCAGCCTCATGCGTGGGCTCCCTTCGGACGGCCCAGGCGGCCATCACGTGCATACATCCAGATCGCCAGCCCCAACAGCGGCAGGGTCAGCCACCACAGGCCGAGCGCGGCCGGGATCTTGCCAGTGGCAATCCAGCCGCTGCCGATGAACATCAGGTTGGTGCCAACCATGTAGGCCAGCAGGGCCAGCATCATCCGTCCGTAGCGCTGCTGGCGCGGAGAGCTGCGGCCCAGCGGCACGGTCAACAGGGCGAAGGCCAGTGCGATCAGCGGCGGGGCCAGCCGGCGATGCAGCTGCGCCTGTGCCTCGGGCCGGGCATCACCGAACAGCTTCGTGGTCGGCATCAGCTCCGGATCGTTCTCGGTACGGGTCTGCGCACCGTCGGGCAGGGCCACGTCGTTGCGCGCGAAGGTCGCCAGGCGGTAGTCCAGCCCACCCGCTACCGGGCCCTCCACCTGGTGCCCGTCATCCAGCTCCAGGAAGCGCTGGCGGGCGCCTTCAAAGAACATCCGGCCACCGGCGGCGGACACCACCTCGAGGCGGTCGTCCTTCTGCCGCTGCAGGAACACCTTGCCCAGCCGGGTGCCATCGGGCGAGATCGAGGACAGGTAGACCACGCCGCCATTGGGCAGCGGGGTGAAGCGGCCCGGCTCCAGGCCGGCCATCAGCACGCTGCGGTTGGCCTCGATGATCATCTGCTCTGCCATCCGCCCGGCCCAGGGCCCCAGCCACAGCGAGCAGGCACCCACCAGGGCCACGACCGGCAGCACCAGCATCAGCAGCGGCCGCAGCAGACGCTTGGGGCCCACGCCCACGGCGGTGATGACCGCCATTTCCGAGTCCCGGTACAGGCGGGCGACCGCCAGCAGCAGGCCCAGCATCAGCGCCAGCGGCAGGATCAGCGGCAGGTAGGCGATGAACTGCAGGCCCAGCTGCGAGAACAGCAGCTTGGCCGGCAGGCGCCCATCGGCGATGTTGCCGAGGATGTCCACCAGCACGCCGCCCACGCTGACCACCAGCAGGACGATCAGGGTAGCCAGGAAACTCTGGACGAAATCGCCCAGCAGGTATCGGTCGAGCTTCAACATGGGGCGGTGGTTTAAACTCTGGGGTTCGTTCGCGGTGCCGCCCAGTCTACTGTCTGGGCGTAAACGGTCCGCGATTGTACGGACTTGCCAATGGAATCTGCTCAATGGCTCTCGAATTCACCCTGAACCACCTCGCCGCGGCTTCGGCCGCCGTTGATTGCCTGGTCGTCGGCGCCTATGCCGACCATACCCTGACTGCGGCCGCGCAGGCACTGGATGCCGCCAGCGGTGGCCGCCTGGCCGCCCTGGCCCAGCGTGGCGACCTGTCCGGCAAGACCGGCGCGACCACCCTGCTGCACGACCTGCCGGGCGTGACCGCCCCGCGCGTGCTGGTGGTCGGCCTGGGCGAAGCGGCCCGTTTCGGCGTGCCGCAGTACCTGAAGGCGGTCGGCGATGCCGTACGCGCGCTGAAGGCCGGCGCTGTCCGCAGCGCACTGTTCACCCTGTCCGAAGTGGCAGTGAAGGACCGCGACGCGGCCTGGGCGATCCGCCAGGCGGTGATCGCCGCCGACCACGCCGCCTACCGCTACACCGCCACGCTGGGCAAGAAGAAGGCCGATGACGCCGGCCTGGCCCAGTTGGCGATCGCCGGTGACGATGCACTGGCGCTGGCCCAGGGCCAGGCCATTGCCGCCGGCGTCGAATTCGCCCGCGAGCTGGGCAACCTGCCGCCGAACTACTGCACCCCGGCCTACCTGGCCGAGGTCGGCGTGAAGTTCGCCGGCGAGCACGAGGGTGCCGAAGCCGAGATCCTCGACGAGCACCAGATGGAAGCGCTGGGCATGGGCTCGCTGCTGGCCGTGGCCCGTGGCTCGGCCAACCGCCCGCGCCTGGTCGTGCTGAAGTGGAACAATGGCGGCGACGCCAAGCCGTACGTGCTGGTCGGCAAGGGCATCACCTTCGATACCGGCGGCGTCAACCTCAAGACGCAGGGCGGCATCGAGGAAATGAAGTACGACATGTGCGGTGGCGCCAACGTCATCGGCACCTTCGTGGCCACGGTCAAGGCCGAGCTGCCGATCAACCTGGTGGTGGTGGTGCCGGCGGTGGAGAACGCCATCGACGGCAACGCGTACCGCCCGTCGGACGTGATCACCAGTATGTCCGGCAAGACCATCGAAGTCGGCAATACCGATGCCGAAGGCCGCCTGATCCTGTGCGATGCACTGACCTACGCCGAGCGCTTCAATCCCGAGGCGCTGGTGGACGTGGCCACGCTGACCGGCGCCTGCATGGTGGCGCTGGGTCACCAGACAGCCGGGCTGATGAGCAAGCACGACGACCTGGCCAACGAACTGCTGGCCGCCGGCGAGCACGTGTTCGACCGCGCCTGGCGCCTGCCGCTGTGGGACGAATACCAGGGCCTGCTGGATTCCACCTTCGCCGACGTCTACAACATCGGCGGCCGCTGGGGCGGCGCGATCACCGCCGGCTGCTTCCTGTCGCGCTTCACCGAAAACCAGCGCTGGGCGCACCTGGACATCGCCGGCGTGGCCAGCGACGAAGGCAAGCGCGGCATGGCCACCGGACGCCCGGTGGGGCTGTTGACGCAGTGGTTGCTGGACCGCGCCGCAGGTGGGAATTGAGAATCGGGAATAGGGAATCGTGAAATCCCTTTCCTCTCAGTCACCGCCGCGACCTTCGAGGTCGCGGCGATGCCGTGACCATTCCCGATTCCCCTCTCCCGAATCCCTGCCCTGATGCCCCGTGCCGACTTCTACCTGATCGCCAAACCGCGCTTCCTCAAC
>JAAIGE0100683101.1_pt1 | contig 33997 bp, 31 predicted proteins | sample 6487951 | NCBI WGS metagenome assembly JAAIGE01 (sample SAMN13974128, study PRJNA590717) | phyllosphere metagenome | biome: tomato field; feature: multiple bacterial spot infested tomato fields; material: tomato leaves; isolation source: leaves from tomato fields | host: Solanum lycopersicum ...
CAGAAGTCCTGAATGAACTCGAAAACGTCTTCGATCTCGCTGGCCTGGGCACTGCTGCGCAGAGTCAGATTCAGTTCCACCCGATCACGGATAAAATTCTTCACGCAGATTTCTATCAGCTGGCTGATGACAAGCCGGTTGTTATGGAAGTTCCGGTAAGACTTACAGGTCGTTCCAAAGGTGTTGTAGCTGGTGGTGCTTTACGTCAGTCTTTCAGAAAATTAAAGGTAAAAGCTATTCCGGCTAACCTGCCTGACGAGATCGTTGTAGACGTTACATCATTAAAAATCGGAAACAAATTATACATCGGCGGTATTAAAACCGAAGGATATTCTTTCATGCACCCGGACAATGCAGTGGTAGTTGCTGTTAAGATGTCCAGAAATGCAATGAAAGGAGCCGTAGTTGAAGATGATGAGGATGAAGAAGTTGCAACAGAAGAAGGAGCAGCTCCGGCAGCAGAAGAAACAACTGCAGCAGAATAAGAATTACTTATCTGAAACAATATAAAACCTGTCAGACTTCTGGCAGGTTTTTGTTTTTAGATTACATCTATAATCATCTTTGTGCATCCTTGTTTCAGAAAAAAAGCCGTAAATTTGAAGGGTTCTAAATAAGAACGTATTAATTTAAAATTTTAATAAATGTTTGACATTCAGGAAATAAGAAGTCATTTTTCTATATTAGACAGGCAGGTGAACGGTAAACCCCTGGTTTATCTGGATAATGCAGCAACATCCCAGAAACCGGATTCCGTTTTAGAAGTCTGGAAACAATATTATACGGAAATCAATGCCAATGTACATAGAGGAATTCATACCTTAAGCCAGTTGGCTACAGAAGAAATGGAACTTTCCAGAAGGAAAATCCAGAAGTTCATTAATGCAGCGCATGATTTTGAAGTCATTTTTACCAAAGGTACAACGGAAGGGATTAACCTGATTTCCTATATTCTTACACAGAAACTTAAGAAAGATGATGAGATTATTATCTCTTACCTTGAGCACCATTCCAATATTGTTCCTTGGCAGCTGCTTTGTGAAAGGACCGGAGCAAAGTTAAAGGTGATCCCGATTGATCAGGAAGGTATTCTAGACCTTGACCAATTCGATGGGCTTTTAAGTGAAAAAACAAAAGTGGTTTCTTTAAACCATGTTTCCAACGCATTGGGAGTCATTAATCCCATTGAGGAAATCATTGCAAGGACCAGAAAAAATACAGATGCTTATATTGTCATCGACGGTGCCCAGTCGGCGCCGCACTTTACCGTTGATGTTCAGAAAATGGACTGTGATTTCTTTGTTTTCTCAGGCCATAAGATGTATGCTCCGATGGGAACGGGAATTTTGTATGGGAAACAGCAGCTCCTTGAAGAGCTTCCGCCGTTTCACGGAGGAGGAGAGATGATTGCCACCTGCTCATTTACCGGAACAACCTATGCCGCGCTGCCTTTTAAATATGAGGCAGGAACACCGAATGTTGGTGGGAACATTGCTTTGGGAGCGGCTGTGGACTTTATTGAGGGCATCGGACAGGAAAACATCCGGAACCATGAGAATGCTTTGCTGGAATATGCCCAGAGACAGCTTTTGGAACTGGAAGGAATTAAAATTTACGGTGAAAAGGCCAAGAGGACCGGGGTGGTTTCTTTTAACCTGGAAGGAGTAGGGATTGCTTCTGATGTCGGGATGATTCTGGATAAGTTAGGGGTCGCGGTGAGAACCGGTCACCATTGTACGCAGCCGATTATGGAATTCTTTAATATTGCCGGAACCGTCAGGGCAAGCTTCGCGGTTTATAATACTTTTGACGAGATTGACCTTCTGGTGGAAGGGGTGAGAAAAGCGCAGCGGATGCTGAGCTAAAATATCAGTTATCTTATTTGAAACAGAGGCTCCTTTACCGGAGCCTTTTCTTATTTATATAAATAAGTGATTTTCAGTGTTAAAATATTGATTTTTATTAAAATAAATATTAAATTTAGGATAACATTAAATGATATCTTATGAAAAAACAATTACTTCTATTGGTATGCGCTGCCGGATTAAGTAACGCGCAGGCATTTTCTGAAAACTTCAACAGCGGGGCACTGCCTTCCGGATGGACAGCCAGTAATCCTGATACATCAGAAAACTGGGATGTAGGAACGGAAAATAGTTTTGCCACATTTACATCCGGAACTGCATTTTTTGATGATAACGAAGCAGGCCCCACAAGTATCAATACCAATGCAGGACTGACTTCACCGGTGATCAGCTTAGCAGCAACAGCAAATCCGAAATTGTCATTTAAATATGCCAATATGGTTTATAATGATGATTCCACCCTGAAAGTTGAGGTCTTTAACGGAACCTCTTGGGTACAGGTATTTACTTTTTCCGGTGAGGCGGGAGACTGGGGCCTGGATCCTGATACTTTTGTATTTTATGTTGATGCTTATGCAGAGGCAACAAATATCGACTTAACACCTTATGTAAATCCTGATTTCCGGATCAGGTTCATCTATGATGATGCCGGAGATTATTCTTATGGCGTCGCTGTGGATGATGTGGTAATTTCTTCAGGTATTTTGGCAGCGTCAGAAACCCAATCCCGGGATACCTTTGAGGTTTATCCCAATCCTGTAAAAGATAATCTGTACATCAAATCTGATTTAAAACCACACTCTGTAATTTCAGTAACTGACAGTTCAGGGAAATTAGTGAAAACTTTCAGGGGGAAGTCAGATGCCTATAACCTGTCAGGCCTTCCTGAAGGAACCTACATAATCATTGTCAACAATGGCACATCAACCGTCACGAAAAAAATCATCAAACAGTAAAACTTCAAGGCTTCTGATATTCAGGAGCTTTTTTCATAATATTCTTTTTTTCGAAATTTTTTGTATCCGGCTGTAACTTTTTCCGTATTTCTTTGTCTTAGTAATAGAAACAATAATTATGAAGCTTTTGTTCGGAAATAAAAAAGATAATTTGATGAGCCGCCTGAAAAAACAGGATCCGGCTGCACAGAAAATCTTTTACGACCAGAATGTAAAGAAATTCCTGAGTATAAGCAGAAGCTATATCAGTGATCTATATCAGGCTGAAGACTGCGTGATCAAAGCATTCTGTAAAATTTTCAAAAATATAGAAAGCTTCCGTGAAGAAGGCAGTTTTGAGGGCTGGGCCAGAAGGGTGTTGGTAAATGAATGCCTTAACTTTATCAAAAGCCACAAAACGGTTTTTTACCTTGATGAGGTGAGCCCGTCCCATCTTGGAGAGATCCGAGAAGAAGAAGTAAGTTTTGACTTTAATGCACAGGATCTGCTGGATCAGCTGCCGGACAACTACAGAATGGTTTTTAACCTATATGTTCTGGAAGAGTATTCACACCAGGAAATTGCTGATGCATTGCAGATTTCAACAACGGTGAGCAAAACACAGCTATTCAGGGCAAAAGAGAAGATGAGAAAAATTTATTTTCAACAACAGGAAACCGTAAAAAATGAGCACTACAAGAAATAATATGGAGTACCAGGTCAAGAAGCAGATGGATGGAAGGGAAATTACGCCTTCAAGAGATCTGTGGTCTGAAATTAAAACACAGTCAGAAGGAAATTCTGCAAAAACCAAAACCAACTGGTTTTTAGTTGCTGCGTGCATAGTGTTAGCATTCAGTTTAGGGACTCTTCTGGTTTTTAATAAAAAAGAAAATACTATTGTAAAACCTGAGACTGTTGCGGCAAAAGATGGTTTAAAAATTCAGGGAAATATAAAAAGATCCGGTACAGAATCTCCGGGTTTGTTCAGTAAGGATAAGAAAGAATCTGTAACCGCAGAAAACAGTACTCCTGAAAGAAAAGGAATTGCCGGAAATTCCCAGGTCATTATTCAGGAGAAAGAAGAATTGCCCTTGATTATAGAAAATCCTTCCAAAGCATTACCCGGCATTTCACAGATTCCGGAAGAAAAAAGTATTGCCCGGGCTGATTCAGCAAAAATCCCTCTGAAAATGAAAAGATACGTAGATCCTTCTACCTTGCTTTTTTCGGTAGAACATAAAGATGTTATCGAAAAGACAAAACAAAGCAATGTTGCTACGATTGATCTGAACGGGAAATAACATAATACCTCTGTTAACAATTAAAACTTATAATATGATCAGGAAATTTATCATAATGGGATTCGTATGCCTGTTATCCGGCACTGTTTATTCGCAGAAAAATTTTAATAAAGTAAATCTTCAGTCAAAAGAAGATACGCAAGTAAGCCCGGTAGTGAAAGAAAAAGTAGATGAATATGCAAAAAAGATTGATGCCATTATCCAGGAAGAAAGAAAGCTGATGGAAGCAGAATTGCTTATCCTTCAGGCAAAAAACCTTGATAAAAGTGAATTTGATAAGCAAAAATCAGTTATTGCAGACCGGTTTTCAGAAAAAATAGACCGGAGGATCGAAGCGTTGGGATTTGATCTTGATGCAGTAATTCAGAAGCAGGTAAGATATTCACTTCTAAGTTCCGATATAACTTCTAACGAAGAACTGAAAGAAAAGCTGCTTAAAAAGTTCAGGCCGACCAAGAACCTTGAAGGCTATGTTTCCTATGGAATTATGAATCTTACAAACAGCAAAACCGATAACAGCCTTGATAAAAATTTAGGATATGCAGGAAATTTTGAATTTGGGTTGAAATTCAATTACCAGTTTGGGCGGACAAGCCCCTGGGGTTTGATTTCAGGAATCGGTTTTTCATGGAGAACATTAAACCTGGACAACAATATGTATTTTGCAAAAGATACGAACGCTGATGTCTACCTGGCAGATTTCGGGAAGAATTTAAGTAAAAGCAAGCTGAGGACCGGCTATATTGTAGTTCCTCTAGGTTTACAGTATAATTTTTCTAAAGTTAAGAATGCCGGAATGGACATTCAATACAGAGATTACAATAAAGGTTTCAAAGTAGGCGCAAACATTTACGGAGGTGTAAAAATGGCGACCAACAATATCATAAAAGGAGATGGGATCAGTGACAGAGGAAGAGAGAATTATCAGGTAAATCCTTTTATCTATGGAGGCCAGTTTACCGTTTCCTATGATGATTTCAGCATATTCGTAAAAAAAGATTTTAACAATTTCTTTAAAGATAACCGTTTTGAAAATGATAAAGCGCTGGTTTTTGGTATAGCACTTTGGTGGTAAAATCTGGAAGCTTTAGTGGCGACTGCATAATATTAAACTCTGTTTAATTTAATTTATGGTTCATTCACAGAGTATTATCATAAAGATCATATGTCCGTTAAATTTAAAATATCTGAAGGATCATCGGAACAGAATTAACATTAAGCTTCAGAAGTTTTTATAGAGCTTCAGCAAAAAATTTAAAAGCCCGTAATGAATATTTTGGCATTACATCTATATAAAAAACGCCGGGAATTTCCCGGCGTTTTTTATTCAATATTTAACAGATAATCTAATCTTCTTATTTAAGGCTTCCTACCATATCTTCCGGCTTCACCCATTCGTCAAACTGTTCAGAAGTTACGAATCCAAGGTTAATCGCTTCTTCTTTCAGGGTAGTCCCGTTTTTATGAGCGGTTTTTGCAATTTTTGCGGCATTTTCATAACCGATATGCGTATTTAAAGCAGTAACCAGCATTAAAGATTTGTCAACCAGTTCTTTTATCCTCTCATGATTAGGTTCAATGCCTACTGCACAGTGGTCATTAAATGAAATACAGGCGTCTGCAATTAACTGTGCAGACTGCAAGAAATTATAGGCCATTACCGGTTTGAATACGTTAAGCTCATAATTTCCCTGGGTTCCCGCAAAAGAGATGGTCGTGTCATTCCCTAAAACCTGTGCGCAGACCATAGTCATCGCTTCATTTTGCGTAGGATTTACTTTTCCCGGCATAATTGAAGATCCGGGCTCATTTTCAGGGATATGGATTTCCCCGATTCCCGAACGCGGCCCTGAAGCCAGTAATCTGATGTCCTGGGCAATTTTATACAGGGAAACCGCCAGTTGTTTCAAAGCACCGTGAGATTCTACAATGGCATCGTGGGCAGCCAGTGCTTCAAATTTATTTTCTGCCGTTACAAAAGGATGGCTGGTAAATTGAGCAATATATTCAGCTACTTTCACATCATAGCCCTGCGGTGTGTTTAATCCGGTTCCCACTGCGGTTCCGCCTAGAGCCAGTTCAGAAAGGTGGGGCAAGGTATTTTTTAAAGCTTTAATCCCGTAATTCAATTGGGCTACATACCCTGAAAACTCCTGGCCTAAGGTCAGCGGCGTGGCATCCATTAAATGCGTCCTCCCGATTTTAACGATATTTTTAAAGGCTTCTGTCTTTTCAGCTAAGGTATCTCTCAGCTTTTCAACTGCCGGAATCGTCACTTCAACCACTTTTTTATAAGCAGCAATGTGCATGGCTGTCGGATATGTATCATTGGAAGACTGGGATTTGTTCACATCGTCATTGGGATGGATTTCAGATTTATCGCCTAAAGTGCCGCCGTTGTTTACATGGGCCCTGTTTGAAACCACTTCGTTCACGTTCATGTTGGACTGCGTTCCGGAACCCGTCTGCCAGATCACCAGGGGAAACTGGTCATGCAGCTTTCCTTCAAGGATTTCGTCACATACTTTAGCGATCATGTCTCTTTTTTCGGCAGGAAGAACCCCGAGGTCGGTATTGGTAAATGCTGCCGCTTTCTTCAGATATGCAAAAGCTTCGATGATTTCCTGTGGCATAGAACCTTCAGGCCCGATTTTAAAATTGTTTCTTGAACGTTCTGTCTGTGCGCCCCAAAACTTGTCTGCAGGAACCTGCACTTCACCCATGGTGTCTTTCTCTATTCTGTAACTCATTATATATGTGGTTTTTCTTTTGTTAACGTAACAGTTCTTATATCAGGCATATTCATAATTACATCATAGCTTAAAAAGCAATTTGGCCCGACTGAATTTAAATTTAATTTCATACTGCTCTCTGATATATCTGAAAGCGTAAGAGCGCCTTTGGAAAAGATGCATTTGTCATAATTGGAAGAAGAAAATTTAGCGTCTTTTATAACAATGACAAATTGATGACTTTCAGTTTTTGTTATTTCAGATTTTTGAATGATAAATTTTTCATTTTGAAAATTAATAAGTGAAAAAATAAAAGAACCGGGTCTGTTTTCTGAAATTTCAAACGTCATGGGATGGTCTTCTACTATTCCTACCCAGGCTCCTGATATCTTCCCGATATCTTCGTGTACAGTCTGTGCAAAACCATAGCTGCATATCATAAAAGAGAAAAGGATGGCTAAAATATTTTTCATTCAAATTTAATACTCAAACCCGTCCAACAGAGATGCTGATTGCAGGTTAAAAAATTTTCATAAAGTTAAACATTGCAGGATAAACTCGCAATTTATAATTATTATAAATATCAATCTGATGGATGATTTTCCTCATGCATTTTTCATAAAGTTTTTTTGCATATCAAAAACAGACGGATTTTAGGTACCAGGATCCGTATCCAATTAGAAGGGAATGATTTCTTTGCAGCTTTCGCATAAAAAAATAAAAAGTGATCCTGATTAGTTTAAAATCAAAATAAATAATAAAATAGGCTGTATATCTTTTGTGTAAAAAAATAAAAAGTCCTATTTTTGCCTAAAATCTTTAAGAAATGATAATGATTTTATCAGCATTTTGGCCGTTTTACCAGTTCCTTTGGACCGTATTCTTTATTGTAATGTTCCTTGTTGGGTTCTGGTGTATTTTTATGTTCTTCGGTTTTGTAATTCCTTTATGGCTTACTGAAGGCTTAAAAGAATATTTCGGGAAGGTAAAACCTTTTGATCCTGAAGAGGTCAGAAGTAAAATGGTATACGAGCAGGAAGGGGCAGAGGTAATTTACAATGAGCCGAAAGGTCATGGCCCGTTTATCCATGATCACAGCCACGACAGTCACGGACATCATCACTAATTGATTTTGTCATTGTTTTCTCACCCAAATTCTGAGAAGGCAATATCAAAGCAAAACAACATATATAAACCGCTTATTTTTATAAGTGGTTTTTTTGTGATTCATTCATTTCTCAGTTTTTCAGGCGAAATACCGAATTTCTTTTTAAATGCCCGGGTAAAGTTCTGTACATATTCATAGCCGCACTCAATGGCGATTTCTTTGATCATCATTTCTTTATTGATGATCAGCTTCTTGGCTTTCAGCATTCTCAGCTCTGCCATATAATCACTTACCGTTATGTTGTAATGGGCTTTAAATATTTTTCTGATGGTATTCTGGTTAATGCCTATTTTTTTCCCTATTTCCTCAACTTTGATATTCCTGTGGTAATTTTCATCTACAAATCTTTTGATGGTCGATGGAGTCTCAGGCATTTCCTTAATGGTATTTTTTTCATTGAACTGCTCAAAGACTAAGATCAGGAGCTTAATGATTTTAGCTTCAATAAATAGCTTCTGCATGGTGCCTTTCTTGGAATAACTGATGATTTCCTTTAAAATCATATGCATTTCAACGGTCATATAGGGCGGGCTCTCCTTATGAAGGAAAATGTAATGGTTCCGGACCATACGCTCAAACAGGTCGGCGTTTTCTGTACTGAATTCAGGGTCGATAAGATGGAGAATATAGCGGTAATTGATCCGGATATGAAGATACTTTAAGGGTTCCTGGTTTTCCGTCCACAGTTCAGCGATGTTTTCCTGCGGACTGTAATGGAGGATGTACTGGTTTTTTTTAAAGACAAATGTGCTTCCGCAGTCGTGTGCCGTAAGGCGGACATTCGGGCTCAGCAGGAAAAGCAGGTTGAAGCTTGATTTACTTTCAATTACATTGGCCTTTGAGAATTTTTCGGGATACAGTTCCTCCTGTACAATAATTTCAAGGTCTTCGGACCTGAACAATAACCCTTTACCGGATCGGCTCTTCATACGGATAATTTACACAATATTATTACTTAAATAAAACCCAGCCTGGGATAACAGAAAATTTGAAAATGATAACTCCAAATTATACAAGCCTGTTACTTTTGCGCAAAGTTAATTATAATTTAGAATAAATAAAAATAAACATAAGATGAATAGATTATCCTGCATTTTTTGCCGGTTAAGTACAGCCGGTTTCCTGCTCTTTTTTATGCATGAGTTGAAATCCCAGATATGTATGCTTTCAGATCCGGGAAATACCCCTGGAGATGTAGGCTGCATTAGCTTTAATTACAGAGCACAGATGGTAACCTATGCAACAGTAAGAGGGGCAGATGGAAAAATCTGGCTTCAGCAGAACCTGGGCAGTACAAAGGTTGCTTCATCCCTTACTGATGCTGATGCTTACGGGGACCTTTTCCAATGGGGAAGATGGGATGACGGGCACCAGCTGAGAAATTCAGTCCTTAAAGCAACTTCGCCTGTCCCTAATAATCCTTCAGGTCTGGGTGGGGGAGACACCGGGTTTTATTCTGCCGGTTACAATTCGTCTTCAAACTGGTGGTCAGGCGGGATCACCTCTGATCAGTGGTCTGCCGAAAATGCTTCAGCTGCCACAGCGGCGGCAGGTGCAGATCCCTGTAAAGCCATAGGGCAGAACTGGAGGCTGCCGACGGTTGAGGAAATTGATGCGGCACTAATTGCTGAAAATATTTCAGAGGTCAATTCTGCGCTTTCCAGTCATCTGAAACTGATTCCTGCCGGAATAAAAGATTATAACGGCATCGATTCTCCGGGGGTCAGGCTGTATCTGTGGTCTTCATCGTCATCGCCTTATACAGGCTCCGGCCAGCATCTGTACATAAGCCCGTATTCTGCCCTTACCAACAGTGCCGGCAGAAATAGCGGAATGTCTGTGCGGTGCATCAAAGATACATCGTCAATGCTGGGAACTTCTGAATTTAAGAAAAGTACAATGTCCGTTTATCCGAACCCAGCCCATGATATGGTTTATATAACAACAGATTCAGCCATTGAGAAGGTCCGCATCACCGACATGTCAGGCCGGAAAACAGAAGTTCGGTATTCTGATCACCAAATCAATATACAGGATTTTCCTGATGGGGCTTACATAATAGAGATTACTTTGAAGGACGGTGGAAAAATTTCAAAAAAAATTATTAAAAAATAATATCAGATATGTTCAGAAAAATATGTTTTGAAGTTCAGAAAATAGGGGCAGGAATAGGCCTGCTTATTTTGGCCGGAGGTTATACAGACGCCCAGCAGTGGGAAAGTGTGGGAGGCGTGCAGACGGTTTCCGCAGCAGAAACCTCGTATACTAATCTGGCAGTCCGTAATGGGAAATATTATATTTCTTATTATGATGTTTCCGTAGAAAAAGGGACTGTTCAGATGTTTGACGGAAATTCATGGGGGTATGTAGGAGGAAGTGCCGGGATCACTGCAGATGTTGCAACTTATAACTCATTAGCCGTGGATGGATCAGGAAATATCTGTTATACCAATCAGACCGGATGGCCGGGTACAGGGATGGAGGTCCGCAGGTTTGACGGTTCATCCTGGACGCAGCTTCCGAATCCCACAGCATTATCAGTCAATTATCAGGCCTCGGCAGTTTCCCCGGATAATGTTATTTTTACTTTTTCAGGCTATAATGCCGGTACTGTCCAGCGATATATAAACGGAGCATGGGAGCAGGTAGGCGATACCGGATTTTCCGGAGGGGCTGTTTTTGCAGAGATGGTTATCGGTACCAATAATAAAGTTTATACCTGCAATATAGCGGGCGGGGTAAAGGTTTATGAAAATAAAGTGACGGCAATTTCTTCAGACAGCTGGTCACTGGTAGGCGGAAGCATTGTAGACGCCTCATCTTCAGGTGAACAGTATAATGCTGATATTGCTGTTGATGCCAGCAATAATCTGTATGTTGCATATGTTTCCAATTCGGCAAACGGCCGTAAGCTCAATGTAAAAAAATTCAACGGGACAAGCTGGGTCCAGCTCGGCAATGCAAATTTCTCTGCAGGTAAAGCACAGCATGTGGCCATTGCCGTGACCCCGGCCGGGAAGCCTTATGTGGTGGCCAGCCGCTGGGAGAATGATGACTTTTTAAAAAATACAGTATATCAGCTGGATGCAGCTGCCGGTACGTGGAGTCCTCTCGGAGGCAGTTTTATTTCAGACGGAGCGGCAAAATTCAATGACCTCGCAGTAGACGGTACCAATAATTATCTGGTATTGGCCTATTCACAGGACGGTAACGGTACAAAAGTAAAAAGGATAACCCTTACACCGGAATGCAGCAATACCGATCCGGGGAACAATACCGGTGATACCGGATGCGTAAAGTTCAGCTACAGGGGCCAGCCGGTGTCTTATACGTCCGTACGGGGAGCAGACGGGAAGATCTGGCTTCAGCAGAACCTGGGCAGTACCCAGGTGGCTAGCTCTTTTGATGACACCAATTCTTACGGGGATCTTTTCCAGTGGGGAAGATGGGATGACGGACATCAGCTGAGAACTTCGGCTACTTCATCCGCTCCGTCTGCAAATTCTCCTGACGGATTGGCAGGAGTAAATGCATTTATATTAGGCTCAGGCTCAGCATCGTGGTGGTCCACCAATGCAACCAGTGACGCCTGGAATGCTGCTTCTGCATCAAATGCCACTTCGGCAATAGGAGCAGATCCTTGCCGTGCCGTGGGACCGGGGTGGAGATTGCCTTCACAGGCAGACTGGGCAGGTTTGGTAAGTGCTGAAGGAATCGGCAATCCTGCTTCGGCATATGCCAGCAGCCTGAAACTGCCCGCCGCAGGAAACAGAAGCAATACCAACGGCAGTTTTACATACGTAGGCGCAAGAGGATATTACTGGAGTTCCGATACCGCCAATTCCGGAGGGAAATATTTATACATAGGTTCTGCAATTGCCAATGCAGGTTCAGGCGCTCCGAGAGGACAGGGAGAATCCGTACGGTGCATGAAAGATATTACCGGATTATCCACTTCTGAAAATACACTTGCGGCTAAGCCTGTCAGCATATATCCGAATCCTACCAACTCAATTTTATACATCAGAACAGACTCATCCGTAGAAAGCATAACTGTGATCAATGCTGCAGGGCAGAGAATACCTGTTCTGTTCTCGGATAAACAGATTAATATGCAGGGCCTTCCGAATGGGATGTATATTGTGGAATTAAAATTAAAGAACGGTCAGACCTTATCTGAAAAAGTGATTAAAAATTAATCTCTGATTTAACCCAAATGATGATACCATCAGAATAAAGAAGCGGTTTTTGTCAAATCAGATGATAAATTATTAGGCTTAGGGCGCGGGACTTTGTCCCGCGCCCTAAGCCTTTCTGAATGGAGAAACCAAGACGCAGGTACCTGTAAAAGAGATCTCACAGATCAATTGAGATCTTTTTCATAAAAAGAGAGAAAAATTGTCAGAAATGAATTATTTTAGTCTTAAATTAATTAAATCGGATTTATGAAAAAACTTTATTCCGGTATATTTTTATTTGTCATGGCATTAATATTCGGGCAGATAACTTATACCATAACACCTAACCCGTTTAATGAAACGGATGCCATAACGCTGGCGGTTCCGGGAAGCCAGATTGATGAAGCGGCATGGGGCGTTTCAAACAATGCCGTGTATATCTGGTCCTGGTCATTGGATGTCAACTACCAGAACAGCCAGGACTGCCCTACCAACGGCAGCTGGAACAGTTCAAATGAAGCCAACAGGCTAAATTATAATGCTGCAACGGACACCTATTCTTTAACCTTTACGCCCACTGTTTTCTATGGCAGGACCGGAATCGGAAGATTCGGTTTCCTGCTGAAGGACAAAACGGGAAGTCACCAGACTTCACCCGATATTTTTGTGAATGTCGGAGTCCTGAATCTGAATCTGACCAGTCCTGCTGCCGGCAGCCTTACATCAGTTCCGGCAGGAAATTCCATCAGCGTTACAGCCACAACCAATGTCAATGCGACATTCCAGCTAAAAGCCAACGGAACCGTTGTGCATTCCACTACAGTTCCTGCTGCCTCATATGCCTACAGCTATACCGTTACGGGGGATGCCGATATGGAGCTGGTGGCTACACAGGGTTCAACGTCCAAGACGTCTGCATTTACTGTGCAGGTTCCGAGGACTGTAGTTTCTCAGGCTGTACCCGGCTGGATCAGACAGGGGATCAATTATCATCCGTCAGACAATACAAAAGTAGGCCTGGCCCTGTATGCGCCGGCTAAAAATTTCATTCATGTCATCGGAAGCTTCAGCAACTGGAGTGTAAATGATGCTTACCTGATGAAAAGAGATACTGCAAACCCGGATTTGTACTGGATCGAGCTGAGCGGATTAACTCCGCAGCAGCTGTATACGTTCCAGTACAGGACCAATGATCTTAAGAAAGTGGCAGATCCTTATTCTCCGCAGATCCTGTCGTCTTATGATGATCAGTATATCTCATCAGCAACATATCCTAATCTGCCGGCTTTTCCTGCAGGACAGGGATTTGAGGTTTCTATGTTTAAAACAGGGCAGACACCATACAGCTGGCAGGTGAATAACTTCCAGCGCCCGGCAAAAGAAAACCTGGTAGTCTATGAGTTATTGCTGAGAGATTTCACGCAGGAGAAGAACTGGCAGTCGTTAATCAATAAAATCGCATATCTGAAAGGATTGAATATCAATGCAATCGAGCTGATGCCGATTATGGAATTTGAAGGGAATATTTCATGGGGTTACAATACCTCTTTCCATTATGCACTGGATAAAGCTTACGGTACCCCGGAAAAGTTTAAGGAATTCGTGGATCTGTGCCACCAGAATGGGATTGCTGTGATTTTGGATGTTGCCTTTAACCATGCAACGGGGCGTTCGCCACTCGTAAGGCTCTGGAATGTGGACCCTGATGGTGACGGTTACGGAAATGTAGCAGCCAATAACCCTTACTTTAATACCGTTCCCAAACATTCTTATAATGTATTCAATGATTTTAACCATACAAGCCCTTCTACGCAGTATTATGTGGAAAGGTGCCTCCAGCAATGGTTGACAGAATATAAAATCGACGGGTTCCGTTGGGATTTAACCAAAGGGTTTACCCAGAACTGTTCTGAAACCGATGAGACCTGTACCAATGCCTACCAGCAGGACCGGGTAGATATCTTAAAAAATTATGCAGACAAACAATGGGCAATTGATCCTAATTCTTATATGATTTTTGAACACCTGGGCACCGATCAGGAAGAGCAGCAATGGGCCAATTACAGAATTGCAGAGGGAAAAGGGGTCATGCTCTGGAACAATCAGAACGGGCCGTACAACCAGAATACCATGGGCTATAAGGAGAACAGCAATTTTGACAGAATGAACCATACGCTCCATGGTTTTACGAATATGTATGGCGTAGGGTATGGTGAGAGCCATGATGAAGAAAGGCTGATGTTTAAAAATCTTGCTTACGGTGCGGTAAACGGAAGCTATGACGTTAAAAACCTCAATACAGCTCTAGCAAGAATGAAGGCATTCGGGGCAACTTTCTTTACCATTCCCGGCCCGAAAATGATCTGGCAGTTTGGTGAATTGGGCTATGAGTTCAGCATCAACCGATGTGCAGACGGATCAATCAATAACGGATGCCGTACAGATGAAAAACCGGTTGCCTTTGCTTTAGGATATGATACCGATGCCAACAGGAAATCAGTATACGATACCTGGGCGAAAATCATCAATATCCGGAACAATTATCCCGTTTTCAGATCAAAAACCTATACTATAGAGTCCAATAATCTGTCTAATGACCCGGACGGTCTGATCACAAGGATCTATGTCTATGATAATCTGTTAAATGCCGGAGTTAAAAATATTGTGGTCCTGACCAATTATTCCACGTCAGTACAGAATGTAGTTCCTTATTTTCCTTATACGGGCCAGTGGCAGAACTTAATGGATAATTCCGTTTTAAATGTGACTTCAACTGCAGCACCGATTACACTCCAGCCGGGAGAATTCCGGATTTTCGGGAATTATATAGGGTCATTATCAACTGCTGAAGAAAATACATCCGCGAGGCTGTCGCTTCAGGTAGCAGATAACCCGGTGAAAAATGGTTCTGCAAAACTGATCTATCACAAGGCTAAAAACGGTGAAATTACCATCTATGAACTGAGCGGTAAAAAGCTGGACTCATTTAAACTGAAAAATGAAGACGGAACCTATGATCTTAAGGTCAGCTATCCGGCAGGTACTTATCTGGTTCACTTAAAATCCGATACCGGAACAGCCATCCAGAAAATGATTGTTCAGTAATTTATCTTAAAATGTTCAGCATTAAGCTGAAGATCATATCAAATTTATAAAGCTCATGAAAATGAGCTTTTTTTGTTACTAAGCAATCCGTATCTTTGCCAACTAAATTTTTACTATGTCTAAATCATTAATTCCAAAATTAGAAGCGATAAAACAGAGATATAATGAGGTGGCAGATCTTATTATTCAGCCTGATGTTATTTCTGATCAGAAAAAATATTCTTCATTAAACAAAGAATACAGCGATTTAGGAAAAATTGTACGCGTTTACGATCAATATAAAAATGCTTTGGACAATATTGCAGAATCTGAAGAAATCATTGAAGACGGTTCAGACAAAGATCTTGTGGATATGGCCAAAGAGGAAAAAATGGAGGCTCAGGCAAAACTTCCCGGCCTTGAGGAAGAGCTGAAAGTGCTTTTAATTCCGAAAGATCCTGCCGATGATAAAAACGTAATTGTAGAACTCCGTGCCGGAACCGGCGGTGATGAAGCTGCCATCTTCGTGGAAGATGTGTACAGGGCGTATTCCATGTTCTTCAAAACCAAAGGATGGAGGCATGAAATTACGGATTCTAACGAGGCGGCGAAAGGATATAAAGAACTTATCTTAAAAGTGGAAGGAGAAGGCGTATACGGAATCATGAAGTTTGAATCCGGAGTCCACCGGGTGCAGCGCGTTCCGGAAACCGAATCCCAGGGCAGGGTTCACACATCAGCAATTACCGTTGCCGTTTTACCGGAAGCCGAAGAAATTGATTTTGAATTAAATCCGGCAGACATCGAAATGCAGACGTCACGTTCAGGCGGTGCAGGCGGACAGAACGTAAACAAGGTTGAAACCAAAGTACAGCTGACGCACAAACCTTCCGGGATGGTGGTGATTTGCCAGCAGGCCCGCTCCCAGCTGGCCAACCGTGAACTGGCAATGGAAATGCTTCGTACCAAATTGTATGACATTGAAGTTCAGAAATCTGTCGGGGATATTGCGGCACAGCGTAAGTCAATGGTTTCTACAGGAGACCGTTCCGCAAAAATCAAAACGTATAATTATCCTCAGGGAAGAGTAACGGATCACAGGATCAACAAGTCCATGTATAATCTGGATGCCTATATGAACGGCGATATTTCTGAAATGATTGATGCCGTAATCATGGCGGAAAATGCAGAGAAAATGAAAGGGGAAGAAGAGAATCTATAAAAATCTTCAGTATACATATTTCAGGCCTCCGGATATTCCGGAGGCTTTTATTTTGGTTGGCAGTATAAATAAAAAAGACACATCAGGAACTGGCAATAAAAGATTTGGATTCAATTATTTATATTTTTAAAGCCTGTTTATTTTTAAGTTTTCAATAAAAACATGGAGATATGGTATATAATTTGAGAATAATTGATTAATTATGCATCTTATAGAAGGTCATAAGCATTTTGTACCGCTTAAATCAACCCTATGAAAAACCTTAAAATTACCATTATGGTAATGCTCATTTTCTGTACGCAGAATTTTAAATCACAGAATATTTTATCCCCCGAAAAAGTATTTAATCTCTATTTCAATTCTTTTGTAAATTTTGATGATGATTCTTTAAAAGAGCTCAACAGCTACGCCATCAATTTCTTAGGAAAAGAAAATACCCATAAAATGAATCTGAATGATGCCTATAATGAAAAGGTAGACGATCTTACACAGGTTTTTCTTTCCAATCTGCCGGCTGATGTCAACCTGAAATGCAAGATAGAAGCGCGTCATTATTTTGATGTTTTAATGAATAACTTTAAAAGTGCCAGCTATAAAATTGAATCAGTAAACCCGGTTACCAACCCGGAACTGAAAGGCCAGGAAATAACTGAAATAATCTATACCATAAGTTTTAAGGTCCCTTCAAACCTTGTTACGCTGAATATGGGCGACATAAAAAAAATCGGCGGAGGTGAAATGAAAAAATACCTTATCGACGCAGCAGATCAGCTCAAAAAGGCAGATAAAACAGTTACGGCAGAACAGAAATTCAATCTGTATCAGATAAAAAACGGTTCCGACACCTACTATTGGAACGGCGGCCCGCAGGAGCTGCTCTGGAAAGCCACTGAATTCTATTTTAGGAATCTGAATTAACCAACCGGATAACAGCCTTTTACAGGGCTGTTTTGTTTTATGAGGTAAACCAGAGCAGGAATAGAGTAGCTGTTGCTACGCGTATCTGTAAGTAACCCGTATTTGGTTTAGATTTCTTATTTTTGGGAAAACAGCGTATTATGAAATTCAGACCGATTTTATTAACTGCCGGAGTTTTGTTTTCGGCAACATTATATTCTCAGAAAATGACTTATCCAAAAGCATTAAAAGGTAAACAGACCGATACCTATTTCGGAACAGCCGTAGCAGACCCTTTCAGGGATTTGGAAAATGATTCGGAAGCTACTAAAAAATGGGTGGATGAAGAAGTGGCATACAGCCAGAATTATCTTGCAAAAATTCCTTTCAGGGACCAGATTAAAGATCAGCTGAGGGACATCTGGAATTACGAGAAAATTTCAGCGCCCTTCAAAGAAGGGGATTATACCTATTATTATAAAAATGACGGGCTGCAGGCACAGTCGGTTCTGTACAGGACAAACAACAAAACAAAAGCTACGGAGGTTTTTCTGGATCCCAATAAGTTTTCAGAAAAAGGAACTACCTCGCTTGCCCAGCTGTCATTTAACAAAAAAGGAAATCTGGCAGCCTATTCCATTTCAGAAGGCGGAAGCGACTGGAATAAGATCATCATCATCGATGCCGTTTCTAAAAGACAGATCGATGAAACCTTAACAGATGTAAAATTCAGCGGGATTTCCTGGCAGGGAGATGAAGGATTCTACTATTCAAGCTATGACAAGCCGAAAGAAGGGACCGTACTTTCCGGAATGACAGATAAGCACAAAGTATATTTCCATAAACTGGGCACAAAACAATCCGAAGATAAACTGATTTTCGGAGGGGACAAGATCCCGAGAAGGTACCTTGGTGCAGGCGTTTCTGAAGACCAGCGGTATTTGATTATTTCCGCAGCCAATGCAACCAATGGAAATGAGCTGTATATTAAAGATTTAAAAAACGGAGGTGATTTTGTCCAGATCAGTAAAGGCTTTGACAGTAATGTAAATATCATTGATACGGAAGGTGATGACCTGTTTATTTTTACGGATAAAAATGCCCCGAACATGCGTCTGGTAAAAACAACGGTCAGAAACCCGTCTCCGGAAACCTGGAAGGATGTTATTCCCGAGACTGAAAACGTGCTGGCTGTATCCGGCGGCGGCGGTTACTTCTTTGCAACTTATATGGTTGACGCCATTGATCAGGTAAAGCAATATGACAAAACGGGAAAATTAGTAAGGGAAATCTCCCTTCCCGGAAAAGGAAATATTTCAGGTTTCGGCGGTAAGGAAAAAGAAAAAGAGATGTATTATTCTTTCAGCAACTATATCACGCCCGGCACCACCTATAAATTCAATGCAGATACAGGAAAATCAGAAGTATACCAGAAACCTAAGGTAAAGTTCAATCCTGAAAATTATATTTCGGAGCAGGTGTTCTATACTTCAAAAGACGGAACGAAGATCCCGATGATGATCAATTATAAAAAAGGGACAAAACTTGACGGTAAAAACCCAACCATCTTATATTCTTACGGGGGCTTTAATATCAGCCTGCAGCCTGCTTTCTCAGTGGTCAATGCCATCTGGATGGAAAACGGAGGGATCTATGCCGTTCCAAACATCCGTGGTGGCGGCGAATACGGTAAGAAATGGCATGATGCAGGAACGAAAATGGACAAGAAAAATGTGTTCAATGATTTCATTGCAGCCGGAGAATACCTTCAGGATAAAGGATACACTTCAAAAGAATACATGGCGCTTTCCGGAAGGTCGAATGGCGGATTACTGGTAGGGGCCACCATGACCATGCGTCCTGATTTGGCAAAAGTTGCCTTTCCGGGAGTAGGCGTTCTGGATATGCTGAGGTACAATAAGTTCACGGCCGGAGCCGGCTGGTCCTACGATTACGGAACAGCGGAAGACAATAAGGAAATGTTTGAATATCTGAAATCCTATTCTCCGGTTCATAATGTAAAACCCGGAACCTGTTATCCGTCAACCATGATTATCACAAGCGATCATGATGACAGGGTGGTTCCGGCACACTCTTTCAAGTTCGGGGCGGAACTGCAGGAAAAACAGGCCTGCAGCAACCCGGTTTTATTGAGGATTGAAAAAAATGCCGGCCACGGAGCAGGAAGGGCAACCGATCAGGTCATCAGCGAGAACGCAGATCTTATTTCTTTTGCGCTGTTTGAAATGGGAATTAAGAAATTGGGAAAATAACAGACAGACACTGATCTTAATATTAATGTTGAGATCAACCATCAGAACCTGTATTGGCGGAATTGCATGAGTGCAGCTCCGCCTTTTTCATGAAAAAAATTAACGTAAAATTAGTATTCTAAAAATGTGTAATTTTAGCCATCTAATAAATCTGCCAGTATGAGAAGGGAAGTTCAGAATAAAGCTCCTCAATTTAACATAACCGCAAAAACATCGGAAATTTATCAGTTTGAGAAAGACGGATTGCAAATGAAGTCTTCATATAAAAAAGAAGATATTAAAGATGAATCCCTGACACAGACTGCTCCGGGAATAGTGCCTTATCTAAGAGGTCCGTATTCCACGATGTATGTCCAGAAGCCGTGGACCATCCGGCAGTATGCGGGATTTTCAACAGCAGAGGAATCCAATGCTTTTTACAGGAGAAATCTGGCAGCAGGACAGAAAGGGCTTTCGGTAGCGTTCGATCTGGCAACGCACAGAGGCTATGATTCCGATCATGCCAGGGTAGTTGGGGACGTCGGGAAAGCAGGGGTTGCCATTGACTCTGTGGAAGATATGAAAATTCTGTTCAATGAAATTCCGCTGGACCAGATTTCAGTTTCCATGACGATGAACGGAGCCGTCCTGCCTGTTTTATCATTCTATATTGTAGCGGCAGAAGAGCAGGGCGTATCCCGGGAACTGCTTTCAGGGACCATCCAGAATGACATCCTCAAGGAATTCATGGTGAGGAATACCTATATTTATCCGCCGGCACCATCGATGAAGATCATCGCCGATATTTTTGAATACACCTCTGAAAACATCCCGAAATTCAATTCCATTTCCATTTCAGGGTATCATATGCAGGAAGCCGGTGCCACACCGGTCCTGGAAATGGCCTATACCCTGGCGGACGGATTGGAATATGTAAGGACCGGAATAAAAGCCGGCATGAACGTAGATGATTTTGCCCCGAGGCTTTCCTTTTTCTGGGCCATCGGGATGAATCATTTTATGGAAATTGCCAAAATGAGGGCGGCAAGATATATCTGGGCAACCCTTTTGAAGCAGTTTAACCCACAGAACCCAAAATCCCTGGCTTTAAGGACCCATTCCCAGACTTCAGGCTGGTCTTTGACAGAGCAGGAACCATTCAATAACATTACCCGGACAGCCATTGAAGCATTGTCTTCGGCCTTGGGCGGTACACAGTCCCTTCATACCAATGCTTTGGATGAGGCCATTGCACTTCCGACAGATTATTCAGCAAAAATTGCAAGAAATACCCAGATTATCCTCCAGCAGGAAAGCGGGATCTGCGATGTGGTTGATCCGATGGGCGGAAGCAATCTCGTAGAAAGCCTGACCCAGCAGATGATTGAAGAAGCGATGAAATACATTGACGAGGTAGAACAGGAAGGCGGGATGACCAAAGCCATCGAAGCCGGAATCCCGAAGATGAGAATTGAAGAAGCCGCTGCAAGAAAACAGGCAAAAATTGACAGCGGTGAAGAATTCATCATCGGGGTCAATTCATTCAGGTCAGTTCTGAAACAGGGCCGGATCGAAATTCTGGATATCGACAATACGGAAGTCCGCAGAAAGCAGATTGAAAGGTTAAATACCATAAAAGCTGAAAGAAATGCCGATGCTGTTGAGCAGATTCTGAACGAAATCCGGGATGCTGCAAAATCCGGGGAGGGAAATCTTCTTGCCTTATGTATTGAAGCAGCACGAAGAAGGGTAACGCTGGGTGAAATGAGCGATGCAATGGAAGAAAGTTTCGGCAGGTATAAAGCCAATATCAGAACCATTTCAGGCGTATACGCAATGAATGCAGGCAAAAATGAATATTTTGGAAAAGCACTTGAGCTTACAGGAAAATTTGAGGAGGAAGAAGGCCGCCGTCCGAGGCTGATGGTTGCCAAAATGGGGCAGGACGGCCATGACAGAGGTGCAAAAGTAGTAGCCACGGCTTTTGCGGATATGGGATTTGACGTAGATGTCGCCCCATTGTTCCAGACACCCGAAGAAGTCGCTAAACAGGCCGTAGAGAACGATATCCATATCCTGGGGGTTTCTTCTCTGGCAGCAGGCCATAAAACTTTGGTTCCCCAGGTGGTGGAAGAATTAAAAAAACTTGGAGCGGATGATATTACCATTGTGGTCGGCGGAGTAATCCCGCAGCAGGATTACGAATTTTTATATGCCAACGGTGCGGATTTTATTTTTGGCCCCGGAACCAATCTCCCGAAGTGTGCCGTAGATATTCTTGAAAGATTTTTAGATTAATTTAACTTTGCTCAAGGGTAAATTGCATGCCTTTTGTATAGATTAATGAAAATTTTCATTATGGCATATACAGTAGTTTCAATATTTCCTTCAACAGCAGACACGGAAGGAATCATAAATGACCTGAGAAATTATGGTTTTCAGGAGTCAGATATCGTTGTTTCACCATCCAGGACAGCAAATGAATTATCCGTAGAAAACCATCAGGATAATGAAAGAGACAGAGGATTCTGGGATTTTGTTTTTGCCAATGACGTAGAGGCACTCGATGCTTATAGAAACGAAAGTACGGGAAAAACGAATATTGTTGTTTATACCGATGATCTGGAGAAAGCCCAGCGGGCAAAAGCCGTACTTAACGAAAGAGGGGCAATCCAGGTTCAGCGTAAAGACTCGGAAACATACAATCATCAGGATACGGCGCCTGAAGGCATGTCTGAGGACGTCTACAACGGGATCATTGCCAAAGCAAGGCATAACGTTTATTTCCTGGGTTCAGACAGGGAACAGGCTGATACCGGTCGTGGCATGAAAGATGAAATGGACAGCCTCGGATCCAATGATTAATTTTTAAACAAAAGATATAGAAAAACAAAGACCGTCAACCTGACGGTCTTTTTGTTATACTTTCCAGGATCTGATCAGCCAGCGGTAGATCAGTTCTTTCACAAAGAAATAGACCAGGAACGGGATGATAATAACTGCCGTCCACAACAGAGGGTTGATATACATGGATAAAAGCCCGTTGGAAATATCTGATTGTGCTAAGAAGTATTGCCCTCCTGCAATCACGGCTAAACTGACTGCCAGGACAACCATTAAGCTGATACAGAACCGCCTGCTGATATCACTCACCATTTTTTTCGGTGAATACCCCAGGCTGTTTTTAATGGATACCTCTTCCTGTTTTTCCAGAAACTGGATTTTGATAAAGCTTACAATAATATAAAGGCACAAAGCGAAAATAAAAATTCCCAGCAAAGCAATAAGGTTGAGCACAAGGAAAAGCTTGGATTTTATCTTGGCAGACCGCAGACTTTCCTGGTTGGATTCATAATTGTGTTCTTTCATTTTTGAAATCAGGCTTTCATCGCCGGAATCCTTTACCTGTACCAGAACCCTGTTGAAAATCTTAGGCTGATGGGCCAGCTGTGGCTTTTCTGCCAGATTCAGGGAATCAAGGAACTTTTTCGGAATCAGTACGGAATGGATCCTGTCTGATAATCCCACCATCTTTCCCCGGTAGGTCTTATTCTGTTTATTAATGACAATATTGATATTAACCTCAATTTTCTTGGCAAAATCTTCTGAAATCTGCGGCAGGCCCTGGTTTAAGGCAAATCCGTAATTGTACAGGTTCAGGTATTCCCTTGAAATAATGATCGGGATCTCATCACCTTTTACCTGGAATTCTTCTTCGGTCAGCGGAACATCAATCGCTTTCAGATCTACGCCTTCAAAATACAGATCGGTATAAAAAGGGATAAAGTCACCGCCGTTTGCAGAAGCTTTGAATTCGTTTGCCGAAAACGGATGCACGCTTTTTACTTCCTCCCACTGCTTAAGCCCGGCAATATCTTTTTCATTGAATCCGAGCAGTTCTCTCCGCCCGATATTGTCAGGCGTGATTTTCTTGCTGAAAGTCAGCCAGTAGTTGCTGTCGCTGCTTTTATTTCCGAAAAGCCGGTTGGCATTTTCATACAGCTGAAGGCAGGACAGCACAAGGATAAAGGCTATAAACAGTCCTGCATACAAGATCACGGAGTTAAAGATTTTCCTCATACGCTTTATAAATGAAGAATTTGATAGTCATGTTCAAAAGGGAACTCATTCAACTCGAAAAATATAACCGAACTTCCGCTTTCCTGGGATACCTCATGAATCAGTGAAAAGGCAATTTTCCGGTTATTGAAATCCAGGTGGCTGAAACATTCGTCATAGACCAGAAAATCCGTCGGATTGATCAGGCTTCTTACAATGGCGCTTCTCTGCCGTTCCCCATATGAGCAGGTCTCCGCTTTTTTATGGAGCAGGCTTTCAATTCCCAATCTTTCTGCATATGCTTCCATTTTAGGAATGAATTTTTTCCGGTCCTTATCAAAAACACGCAGCAGGATATTTTCTGAAACCGTAAGGTTTTTAATCAGCCTTACATCCTGGAACAGCAGGCTCACCCCGTCTTTTCTGTATTCCACAATTTTTTCGAGATGAAGATTCTTTACTGCCTGCTGATCATACATTATATTTCCTTCATACTGGAAATGAGTTCCCAGCACGGCAGTGGCAAGTGTGGATTTCCCACTGCCGGAAGGCGCAACAATCAGGAATTTCTTCCCTTTCTGAAAAACAACCGTGCGGTTCCAGATTTCAGATTGTTCAATATTTCGGGGTGTAAAATATTTCGGGGAGATATTTTCTAAAACAATACTATCCATTCATGATTAAATAATACAATGCATTTTCATCTTTTTTATCCAGTGTAAAGACGGTCTTAGAAACCAGGTTTCCACCGTCTTCTTTAGATTCATTAACCACATTGGTCACTTTTACGGCAGCATTCTGCTTCTGGTTATAGTCATTTCCGTCAGACCATGAATAAGCGGTAACCCCGGATTTTTTATCAAGCTTCGAGTTTTTGCCTGCTTTATTATTCTGGAACTGATAGATTACCGTGTTGTCATCAGAAAAGATCACTTCATTCTTGCCGATCATGTATTTTCTGCTTGCTCCGATAGGGCCTTGCAGCAATGAGGCAAGCTGGTCTTTTTTATCCGGATTGAAACCCAGTACCAGAGCATTATTGGATCGGTAAGAATAATCCATACTGTCCGCTGGTACAGCTTTGAAGTCTACAAAAGCATAATCCCCTGTAAAAGTGGAGGTAATATCTTCCAATGTTTTATTGGTTGATGCCAGGTAATGATTTACGGTAGCTTCAAAACCGGCTTCTTTTATCAGGTATTTCATAAAATCCAGGCTGAAGAATCCTATGGTAAAAGATTTGGCATGATCCAGTTCAACATTTTTTACAAGATCATAATTGACTTTATTTTTATCATAATACTTTTCCACTACTTTCTTCATGTCATCATTGAAGAATGTCTTGGTATCCATTTCGGACGTTCCCTTGTCAAAACTGAAATCAAAGCCCATCCCTGAATCTTTAATCAGTTTATTTACGGCAAGCGTCTCAATATACCCTTTGGAAAGATAGCTCGCTACGGCAGAAAGGTTTACCCAGCCGCTGATGTCCTTGTTATCTGCCAGGGACTGGTCTACCTGATCTTTGATAACGGTGCTCGAAGTTCCTTTTCTTCCCCAGAAATCCGTAAAATATTTTTCATTGAGTTTCGGCGCATAACCTGAAGATCCGCCCATAGATCCGTAACCGGCATAAGGACTGTACGATTTTTCGCTGGAAATAATGGCCATGTCCCCTTTTATACTGCCGGACAGCCTGCCGTCAATATAGATATAGTTTTTATTGTCAATGCTCACCTTGCTCTTGGTAAGGCCGGACATGCTTTTCTGGAATTTTGCCTTGTCACTGATCCAGAAAAAAGCTTTCGCATCAGGATCATACGCAGATTTACCCTGGTCAACGATAAAATAAAGCGGCTTATCCATATCAATTCCGGATTCCTTGGGCTTGCTTACCAGCTGAAGAAAGAATTTTTCATCATCTTTCAGGTTTTTCTTCTCCTTTAAGATCTTATCAACAGGAATTTTTTCCGAAATGGTATTTAAATTTACCCTGGATAATCCCAAAGTGGCGTCTGTGGTATAGGCCAGGATTTCATTATTCCTGTTGGAATTGCAGGAAAAAAGGACTGCAAACGCAAATACGTAAAATAAAGATCTCATTACAATGTTTCTCATAATTATTAAGTGTAAAAAACAAATATAATGTTTTGTACTGAATCAAACCCATTTATCCCTGAATTTCAAAAAAACAGAAATAAAGCCTGGTTTTAATAAAATTTTATATATTTGCAGCAGAAAATAAAGTTTAACCCATTAAAAACAACGAAGCAATGTTCATATTAGATCATAATTCTCCTTTCAGTTTGCCGCTTATGGTGGTAAGGCTTCGTGGTTGGGTACATTCTTAGAATAACAGTATAATGAAATATCAGAACCCGGAGTCATAAGATTTCGGGTTTTTTATTGCGCAATATTTCAAACTCAGAGAAGTTTCCCCGAAATCATTTTTAATCAGGAGCTTAATCCCGCTGTCCACTGTATCTTTTTTGCCGATGCTTTTAAAGCCTGTGCAAAAAAGGATGCCGTTTCCATCGGGGCTAATGATAAAGCTCAGCCTAAGCCTCACGGGCTTTAAAACTTGTGAAGTTTGAATAAAAATCAACTAAAATTTTAGTTGTTAATGATTGATGTAAGTCTGATTTTAGAAATCTGAACTGGTGTCTTACATCTTGCATCTAAAAATAAAACAATGGGAAATTTAAAATTAAAAGGAAAAGATATATTAAAACTGGGCTATCCGAACAATCAGAGCGTCAATATCGCTTTGGAGGTAATGAAAAGGAATTTTGCCACAAAAAATATTCATCACGTAAAGTCGCTTCTGAAGGAAATCCTGATTAATCCGGAGAACTACGAAAAAGACCTGACCTTCGGACAAATCGCGGAAGCCCTGCTTTCAGCAAATAAAACAGAAAAAAGGATGCTGAATGCCAACCGGACGGCTTTTCATATTTTCGGAACTCAGATTTCGGATGAAGCCAAAAACCAGCTGTACACAGGCCTTAAACTTCCGATTGCGGTGCAGGGCGCATTGATGCCTGATGCCCACAGCGGCTACGGGCTGCCGATAGGCGGTGTTCTCGCTGTTAAGAATGCTGTGATTCCTTACGGGGTTGGGATGGATATCGGCTGCAGGATGAGCCTGAGTATTCTGGATACGCCGGTTTCATATCTGGACGGGGCGAAAGACAAATATGAAAAAGCACTGGTTGAACATACCAAGTTCGGGATGTATGAAACCCATAAATCCCATGTCGATCATGAAATTTTCGACAGGGATACATTTGATCTGATTCCGGTTTTAAGGAGATTAAAAGGAAAAGCCATCAAACAGATGGGAAGTTCCGGCGGCGGAAACCATTTCGTAGAATTCGGGGAAGTTCAGATTACGGAAGAAGATGTGCAGATCGGGCTTCCGAAAGGGAAGTATCTCGGCATTCTTTCCCACAGCGGCTCACGCGGTCTGGGAGCGGAAATTGCCCAGTATTATTCAAGGACAGCCACGGAACAGTGCCCGTTGCCGAAAGAAGCACAGAACTTCGCCTGGCTGGATCTGGATACGCATCTGGGATTGGAATACTGGACGGCGATGAACCTGGCGGGAGATTATGCTTCAGCCTGCCATGACGATATTCACCGAAGATTGGTGAAAGCAGTCGGCGGACGGGTAAAAGCCAGGATTGAAAACCACCACAATTTTGCATGGAAAGAACTCCACAACGGAAAAGAAGTGATCGTTCACAGAAAAGGCGCCACGCCGGCCAATGAAAATGAACTGGGAATGATTCCCGGATCAATGACGGCAAAAGGCTTCATCGTCCGCGGCAAAGGAAACCCTGAATCTTTGAATTCTGCTTCACACGGAGCCGGAAGGGCTTTTTCAAGAGGGGAGTGCCGGAACCTGTTTACTCAGAATGACATCAGAAAAGAATTAAAACTTAAAAATGTCACTTTAATGGGCGGAAATACCGAAGAAGCACCGATGGCATACAAAGACATCAACGAAGTCATGAATGCCCAAAGCGGCCTGGTGGATATCCTCGGGACTTTCCAGCCGAGAATCGTGAGGATGGATAAGTAATGCTCATAATTGTCGGTTTATTGATTTTGACTGGCAGCTATAAACAGGCAGTTAAAATATTAGGAACTATTTTCCCGCTTTCCGCACTTGGCTATTTTTCTTTTTGCGAAAGAAAAATGACCTTAGATAATGCTGCGATTGGGGCAAGTGATAATTTCTGTCAACAAACCTCATAGGTTTCAAAAACCTATGAGGTTTAAATAATAGTCTTTTCAATCAGAATGGGACAAAGCAGAATGAAGAATCTGTCAAAGCAGGTTTCTTGCTGTACTTTGTTTCCTTCAAATGAAAAAATAATTAAAAAACAAAAAATGGGAGCACCACATCATATAAAAAGATACGGTGAAGTCCGGCCGGAATTTTCAGAATTTAATACAGGGCTTGAAATCTTGGAAAAATTAAAAAATAAAGTCATTTTGCCGGGAGGCTGGGCGTGGCATTGTATGTCTGAACCCCGGCATAAGGAATATAAACACGTTCATGACCATAAGGATATTGATGTTTTTGTAAAGAAAGACAATGTAGCTGAAGCTGTTATGATCCTTCAGCAGGAAGGTTTTCTGAAAGTATTCATCCTTTATGATCATTTGCCTGATAAGAAAACTTCCCCAGGTATGACGAAACAATCACAATTAAACATTGATTAATAAAATGAAAAAAGTATATCAGCAGAAATATTTCAGTTATCACGATAATATACTTGTTATATGCCCGGATTGCGGAAAAGATGCTGTCGTGAAAAATGAGCATAGCTACAAACAGGCTACCTTGGAATGCAGTTATTGTAATCTGAAGAAAAACGGACAGGATCTGATGGTTTATAAAGTATTTGTAAATCTTAACTGTCCGATGTGTGCGCATCCTATCCGCTATGAACAGGGTAATCTGAAAGAAACCCCTAAAAGTGTTCTGGTGAAATGTGATGAATGCAGTGCTTCTTTTCAAACGCGGCCGAAAACTGAAAAATATTTAAAATCTCTTACAAAACAGGAGGGATTGATACATGACCGGATTTTTGGCTGTCCTTATTATTTCCAGGAAAATTTTAAGAACAAATTATTCTGGGCAAAGAATCGGGAACATCTTTTAGAAATGGAGAATTATGTTTCATCAGATTTGAGGACAAGACTGCCTTACAGGATGCGCATGGTAGAAAAGCTGCCGACGTTTATCAAAGAAGCTAAAAACAGAGAAGCGATCTTAAAAATTTTACAAAAGTGGAAAAATTAATACAGCTCACCGCAGGAAGAGGGCCTTTGGAATGCCAGTGGGTAGTTGCCAAAGTGCTGAAGGTCTTCCTTGAGGAAGCAAAAAGTAATACAGTAGATTACGAAATCATACACCGCGAAAACGGCGATGGAAATCTGACATTGAAATCCGTAACCATCCTTTTAAAAGCAAAAAATTTAAATGAATTTTTAAAAACATGGGTAGGAAGCATTTGCTGGACCGGAAAAAGCACATTCCGGAAACTGCACAAAAGGAGCAACTGGTTCATCGGTGTTTTTGAACTGGAAGGATTGGACACGATTAATTTCAGTGAAAAAGATATTCAGTTTCAGACTGCCCGGAGCCAGGGAAGCGGCGGACAAAACGTGAATAAAGTCAATACGGCCGTTCGTGCCACCCACTTGCCGACCGGGCAAAGTGTATTTGTACAGGATTCACGCTCACAGTTGGAGAACAGGAAACGGTCCGTGATCAGGCTAAAAGAAAAAGTCCTGGAGCAGAATATAATCCAGCTTCAAAAGAGGATGCAGGAGACCTGGAACAACCATCTGCAGGTACAGCGGGGAAATCCGGTCCGTACATTTTCCGGAACAGATTTCAAAAAGTCTTATCCTGAAAAATCCTTCAAAAAAGGAAGGAACAGCTTAAAAAATGAATTAAAAAACAACAGAAATGACCTTAACTAAAAGCAAATATTATTTCGAGGCCTTAGATCATTACCCTTACAGCCTGCCGGATTGCCTGGAAGCATTGAACTATGCGCTGTCCTATGATCCTGAAGACGCAGACAGCCTGTGCCTGATGGGAAGGATCTACAGCGAGATGCTCACGGATTATAATAAGGCAAAGATTTATTTTGAAGAAGCGATGCAATGCGACATGACGAACCTTAATGTTCCGCAGTATTATATCAAATGCCTTCTGGACAATGAAGATCTGCAGGAAGCAGAAAAACTCATCAGCTATTCTTTGAAAATCAAAGGAATTGACAGATCAGTAATCCTGATGCACCGGTCTCTGCTTTCTGAAAAGAGAGGAAGCCTGGCAAATGCCCTGAAGTTTTTAAAAGAAGCGGAAAAACATTGTTTTACCTCATGCAGCCTGGATCTGGTAAAAGAACGGAAGAAATTCATACAGTCTAAAAAGCCGAAAAACAAAACTAAAAAGAAAAAGGAGACCGAATAAGTCTCCTTTTACAATATGCCTGATCTTATTTTTGTTGGCAGAAATAAGCGGATTAATAATTAATTAATTACCTATTAACTATCATTTAATTTAGCTTTGCAGCCCTGTTTTATATGAAAGGTTTTAAGTGATTATTTTTTTACAGAAACTACATAATCATAAACCCACTGGTGCTGTTCATCAGTCAACTTCGCTTTCGGGGCCATTGAATTCATGATTCCTACCCACTGTACCGGAGTATGGGCGGTCGGATCAGGCAGTTTATGGCATCTGCCGCAGGAATTTTCAAAGATGGTTTTCCCTTGGGCCATCTGTTCTGCTGTGGACGTTGCAACCACCGGTGCTGTTGCGGTTGTCGCTTTCGGGGTACAGGATGCCAGTACAAGAGCTGTGAATGATGCTGCAGCGATACTTTTTTTCATGTTTGCTTATTTGTTTGAATGAATGAAGCAAATGTAAGAATTTCCTTTCCCTGTTAATGAAGTGAAGGATAATTTAGACAGTATAAAAATTAGCTGAACCGGAAATAAATTGTTGGTTGGTTTCTTTCGCTTACAGATGATCAGTTTATCATATTAAATAGAGCATTCATTTTACCGGCCTTTGGAGAATGTGTCGAAAACCGGGACGGATTTTTGACAGGATGGTTTATCATTTTCTGAAAAATTTCAAACTTAAGCTAAAAACACAGTCAATATTAACATTCGCTATTGACCATTCACTGTTTAATCCTTATTTTTGAATCAATGAAATTTTCTACAGAAGAGCTTACAGAAGGAATACGGTCAGGAAACAAACGCCTGATCGGGAAAGCTATTACCTTGGTGGAAAGTAAGAAAACCGAACACCGGCAGCAGGCTGAAGATTTGTTGAAACGGATTATGCCTTTTACAGGAAATTCAGTCCGGGTAGGAATAACAGGGGTTCCGGGAGCCGGTAAATCCACTTTTATAGAAAATTTCGGGAAGCTGGCCATTTCAAATGGTAAAAAAGTAGCGGTTCTGGCCATAGACCCCAGTTCTTCAATTAACAAAGGCAGTATTTTAGGTGATAAAACCAGGATGGAAGAGCTTGCCAGGGAAGAAAATGCCTTTATCCGGCCTTCGCCAAGTTCCGGGTTTTTAGGCGGCGTCGCCAATACAACGTTTGAAACCATGATGATCTGTGAAGCGGCAGGCTACGACTATATTTTAATAGAAACGGTAGGCGTGGGACAGTCTGAAGTGCTGGTTGCCGATATCACCGATGTATTTCTGTTCCTGAAAATTATCGGCGGGGGAGATGAGCTCCAGGGAATCAAAAGAGGGATTATGGAAATGGTGGATTTGATTTTCATCAATAAAATAAATCAGGATAACCTGCAAAAGGCAAAAAATACCAGGCTTGAACTGAAGAGGGCTCTGGATTTTATTCCACCAAAAGAAAAAGACTGGAAAGTACCCGTTTTGATGGGTTCTGCCCTAAATAATAAAGGATTGGAAGATGTTTTTGAAAAAATTGATGAGTTTATCCGTTTGAAAAAGAAAAACAATCATTTCGAATCCGTAAGGACCCAGCAGGCAGAGAAACGTTTTGAATATTGGGTGCAGGAGTATATACTGTCCATGGTAAAAAGGGACAGTTCTTTGGAAGAAGCCTATATCCGTCATAAAAAAAATGCTTCCGCAAGGGTTTCAAACCCCAGTACAGAAGCAAAATTATTTGTAGACAAGTTTTTGAACAAGCCTTGATCAAGGCTGGGGTTTCTGTTCTTCGTTTTTGGTAATGTATCCGTCATAAGAAATCGGCTGCCGGTCATTGCTTCTTACCGATGTAAAAGCTTTTCCGTTTTTAAAAACCTCAATGGTAATTTCATCCACCGTAGACTGGTCGTTCACTTTGATCTTTACAATCCAGTTTCCTTTTTTATTCTGTGATTTGTTTACCGTAAAGTCCTTTGAAGAAAACCGGTAACTGTTCTGGGCAGTATTTCCATAACTGGGGTTGAAAACCCTTCCAAAATAAGGCAGTGCCACGTCAAGCTTGTCATTTTTTAAGTCGATGGAATAGTTGCTTCCTGACAGGTCCAGTATTCTTGTAGCCGGCGCGTTGGGTAAAGAAGTCATTACATTGATTACATCATAATTGGTAGGGTTGGCCCTTTGTGCACGGAATGAAAAATCCTGTGCATTTACCATCATATTAACTGCCTGAGAAGGAACGGTATTCTGAGAGGAACAGCTTTGGAAAATCACCAGGAAGCTGAATATAAATATAATAGGAATGTACTTTTTCATGATACGGATTATTTGAAGTTAATATCAGATTACATGCAAATATACAGCCGTGAAATTATTTTGGAATAAAAATTGTTAAGGTTGAACTATTAACACTCGAATATGAAAATTACACATCTTTTAGGCATAGGAGGAGCATTGGCTCTTACAGTTTCAGCATGTACAACAAACCCGATTACCGGAAGATCTTCTTTGCAGCTGGCAAACAATTCAGAAATTTTGACCATGTCTGCTCAGGAATACAGATCGACACTGGGGAAATCCAAAGTAATTACAGGAACAGCAGATGCAAAAAGAGTAACGAGTGTAGGATCCAGAATAAAATCTGCTGCAGAAAGGTATTATCAGTCCATCGGGCGTTCTGCAGATATTGCCAATTACAGTTGGGAATTCAACCTTATACAGAGCAATGAACTTAATGCATGGTGTATGCCGGGCGGTAAAGTAGCTGTTTATACAGGAATTCTCCCGGTGACAAAAAATGAGAACGGACTTGCCGTAGTAATGGGGCATGAAGTTTCCCATGCATTGGCAGGACATGGAAATGAGAGGATTTCCCAGGCCATGGTAGCACAGTATGGCGGTGCTATTCTGGGTGGAAGCATTTCCAATGCACAGTGGGCAGGCGTCTTTGAAAAAGTATATCCTATTGGTTCACAGGTTGCCCTGTTGAAATACGGAAGAGGCCAGGAATCTGAAGCTGATAAAATGGGATTATACCTTATGGGAATGGCCGGATATGACCCCAGGGAAGCGGTCCCGTTCTGGAGCAGAATGGAAGGCGCATCTAAGGGAGCAAGACAGCCGGAATTCTTGTCCACCCACCCGAATCCTGAAACCAGGATTTCCGATATCAATAAAGACCTTCCTAAAGCACTGGAATATTATAAAGCTGCCGGAGGCAGAATATAAAATAGCATAAATAATTAATCTTGATTGAAACCTTATTGAATTGTATTAAATTTGGTAAGGTTTTTTTATTTTAACACCACATAAACACATCACTATGAAAAATTTAACCATTATCGGGCTCGTACTTTTAGCACTGTCAATCCTGCTGTTTTACTTAACGGCAAATAATTTCACAGTTAACGACCTGGGGATGCCTCACATTATGGGAATTCTGGGCGGTATCGGTATCGGCCTGATTATCGGCGGTATGGTAGGCTATGTAAGCAAGGGAAGCGCAATCAAAGAAGAGCAGCGCAGAAAAGAATTTGCACAGCTTCAGAAAGAAAAAGAAGAGCTTGAAATTCAGACTGCTGAGCTGGCAAGACGCGAACAGGAATTACAAAATCAAAATTATAACCAAAGACAAAATCCTCAAATCTGATGATCTGAGGATTTATTCTATATTGTATTTTATAAATTAAAATTTATAGCCTACACCCACCATAAAGAGATTGGGCCTGTTGTCATACCTGATCTCTTCGCCTGAAACCCTGCTGATAAAGTTTCGGGAGTCTTTGCTGAATGAACCTTCATATTTGGCATTCAGAATCAATTTTGAGATTTCAACCTGGGCA
>JAAIGE0100000794.1_pt1 | contig 33970 bp, 33 predicted proteins | sample 6487951 | NCBI WGS metagenome assembly JAAIGE01 (sample SAMN13974128, study PRJNA590717) | phyllosphere metagenome | biome: tomato field; feature: multiple bacterial spot infested tomato fields; material: tomato leaves; isolation source: leaves from tomato fields | host: Solanum lycopersicum ...
GCATGGCGCATGCGGTGGCGATGCGCTTGCCCCGCGTTTGGGCCTTCTTGCCGGACACCACCCAGAAGATCCAATCGCGCCGCGCCACGGCGGTGATGTCGTCCCAGGTCGCACGCGCGGCCGGATGCGCGGCCAGCGCTGCATGCAGATCGTCCGGCACCAGCGGCTCGGGCTCTTCGGCCACGGGCGTCAGCGCGAGCGCCACCGTCTGTCCAGCGCACACACCGGCTGCCTGCTGCAGGGCGCGTTCGATCGTCAGCCAATGCCCGCCCCGCCCGTCCGGCTGCAGCGTCGCCTGCAGTGGGTGCCCGGCCACCGTCCCGGTGACGCTCACCATGCTGCGCGTGGGCAACGCGTTGCTCGCCGCTGCAGGCAGCAGCAGAAACAGCCAGCTGGCATCGGCCGGCGTTGCCGGTTGCAGCAAGGTGGCAGTGAACCGGATGGCGGCGGCCGGACGCATGGCGCGAACCATAGCACCGCACACCGCCGGGTTCTGCTGTTACTGCCGCGCATTGGCGCACGCGTGATCGTGCAGGCAGCGCCATGGTCGGAGCCGTGAGGTGCGCTTCAGCCGTGCTGCGGCAGCAGCTCCTTGAGCGTCTCGATAAAGGCGCGCAGACCCGGCGGAAGATGCCGATGCCCCGGGTAGTAAAGCACCAGCCCCGGAATGGTGGGACACCATGCGTCCAGCACAGGCACCAACGTGCCGCGTTGCAGCGCGGCGCTGACCGCGTACTCGGGCACGTAGGCGATGCCAAGGCCGGCTTCGGCCGCCTCGCGCATCGGCGCGATCTGGTCCAGGGTGAGCCGCCCGGGCACATCGATCACCACCTCCTCGCCACGGCGCTCGAACTCCCAGTGGTACAGCCGGCCGCTGGGCATGCGATGGCGGATGCAGGCATGCCGGTGCAAGGCATCGGGCGTTGATGGAATCCCGGCGCGCGCAAGATAGGCGGGCGCCGCGACGGCGAGGAAACGCGTAGGCCCACCGAACGGTACCGCCACCATGTCCTGCGGCACCGACTCGCTGAAGCGAATGCCGGCATCGCATCCTGCAGCCACGATATCCACCAGCCGGCCTTCGCTCACCAGATCCACCGATAGCGCCGGGTGGCGCGCCAGCACTTGCGGCACAACCTGCTGCAGCAAGACCTGCACCACCACTTCCGGTGCGTTGATGCGTACCGTGCCGCTGGGCCCGCCACGGAAATCGTCCAGTGCCAGCAACGCGTGGTCCACCTCCTGCAGCGCCGGCACCAGCCTTGCGTACAGGCGCTCGCCGGCTTCGGTCAACGACACGCTACGGGTGGTCCGGTGCAACAGGCGCACGCCGAGATTGCGCTCCAGTGCGCTGATCACATGGCTGAGCGAGGACGGCGCCAAGCCCACCTCCGCGGCGGCACGCCGAAAGCTGCGGTGCGTGACCACCGCAGTGAAGGCGACCAGATCGTTGAAGCTGGGCTTGGACATTGGTGGCAAAACCGCATCAAGTCATTCGAATTTTATGGCATAGACCCAACAATTCCCGTTTCCTAGAGTGACGCCTTCTCCAGCGAACAAGGCCACTCCCATGTCCAAGACCTGGCTCATCACAGGCGCATCGTCCGGCTTCGGCCGCCTCCTGGCAGAGACCGTGCTGGCGCGCGGCGACCGGATCGTCGCCACCGTCCGCAAACCACAAGCGCTGGCCGATCTGCAGGCCCGGTATGGCGATGCAGCGACGGTGCTGCAGCTGGACGTGCGCGAGACTGCAGCCGTGCACGCAGCGGTGGCGCAGGCATTCGCAGCGCTGGGTCGCATCGATGTGGTGGTCAGCAATGCCGGATACGGCACGCTGGGCGCGGCCGAGGCCGCCACCGAGGCGCAGGTCCGCGCGATCATCGACACCAACCTCATCGGCTCCATCGCAGTGATCCAGGCAGTGTTGCCGCGGCTGCGCCAGCAGGGCGGCGGACACGTGGTGCAGGTGTCATCGGAAGGTGGGCAGATCGCCTATCCCGGCTTCAGCCTGTACCACGCCAGCAAGTGGGGCATCGAAGGCTTCGTCGAGGCCGTGCAGCAGGAAGTTGCCGGCTTCGGCATCCACTTCACCCTGGCCGAACCCGGCCCGGCCCGTACCAATTTCGGCGCCGCGTTGGTGCGCACCCACATTCCTGCCGACTACGCCGACACGCCGGTCGGGGCGCTCAGCCGCGCACTGGACGATGGCAGCTGGGTCATCGCCGGCGACCCGCAACGCATGGTCGAGGCGATGATCGCCAGCACCGAACACGCCCCGCCACCGCGGCGTCTGGTGATGGGTGCCAGCGCCTACCATTCCATCCGGCAGGCCCTGGGCGCTCGCTTGGCCGAACTCGAGGCGCAACGCGGCATTGCCCTGTCGACCGACAGCCCGCCACCGTGATGCGGCAGACGCAGACGCAGACACGGAAGTGGATGTCGATGTGCCTGCGCGACGCCGCACGCAGACACGCTCTGCATGCCGCGCATCGTGCAGTGCGTGGGGTCTGCGCAGCGCGCGGCGGTAGACTCGCATCCACGCACCACATCCCAGCACTGCACATGCGCTCGCTGCACACCGAGACCAGCAAGTTCCTCAGCTATGTCCTTCGCCATGCACCGCAGTCCATCGGGCTGACACTGGATCGCGAAGGATGGGCAGACATCGATGCCCTGATCGCTGCCGCCACTGCCGCTGGAAGGGCGCTGGATGCAGACCTGATCCGTGCAGTGGTCTCCAGCAACGACAAGCAGCGCTTTGCGCTGTCTGCCGATGGTCGGCAAATCCGCGCAGTCCAAGGCCACTCCACAGCGACCGTCGCTCTGGTGCATATGCCGCGCACACCGCCATCGATGCTGTACCACGGCACCGCGACCCGCTTTCTCGAGGCGATCCTTGCCCAAGGCCTGCAGCCCGGGCAACGCCATCATGTGCATCTGTCCGCTGATCCCAAGACCGCCACCACGGTCGGCGCACGGCACGGCGCACCCAGTGTGCTACGCGTGCACAGCCTGCAGATGCACGAGGACGGCCATGTTTTTTACCAGGCCGACAACGGCGTCTGGCTGACGCGGCATGTACCGCCGAACTACCTGCATCTGGTGCAGTGAGGCAGGCAGCACATCGCGTGCATGCCACCTCCTGCTGCTGCCCCTTCACAAACCCCATGCCACCGGCCTTGCCAAAATGCCGGCCGCTTGCGCCCGCAGTGGCGGGACATCGGAGTGGGATGCATGACATGGATCATCGTGGCCGCCGTGGCGGTCACCTTGCTGGTGGGGCTGCTGCTGCTCAACTTCGCCACGCCGGAGAAAAAGCTCGAGCACATCCCCAAACACCTGTACGACGTTGCCGATCCGCAATTCAAGCGCGAGATGTCGGTGTTGCTGGGGCCGGCCATCCTGCCGGGCAACAGGATCGACGTGCTCAATAACGGCCGCGAGATCTTTCCGGCCATGCTGGAGGCCATCCGCAGCGCGCAGCACACCATCACGTTCGAAACCTATATTTATTGGTCGGGCGAGATCGGCCGCGAGTTCAGCGACGCCTTGTCCGAGCGCGCGCGTGCCGGGGTGGATGTGCGGGTCACCATCGACTGGGGTGGCAGCCTGAAGATGGACCATGCACTGGTGGACACCATGACCGAGGCCGGCGTGGAGGTGCATCGCTACCGCCCGCTGGCCTGGTACAACCTGCACCGCATCAACAACCGCACCCACCGCAAGTTGCTGGTGATCGATGGCCGCATCGGCTTCACCGGTGGGGTCGGCGTGGCCGACCAATGGATGGGCGACGCGCAGGACCCGGACCATTGGCGCGACACCCACTACCGCATCGAGGGCCCGGTGGTGGCGCAGGTGCAGACCGCCTTCAACGACAACTGGATCAAGACCACCGGCCGTGTGGTCAACGGCGCGCAGTATTACCCGGCGTTGGAGGCTGCCGGCGACAGCGATGCGCAGTTGTTCGTGGCCTCGCCGGCCGGCGGCAGCGAAAGCATGCACCTGATGTACCTGATCGCCATCGCCGCCGCACGCAGCAGCATCGACCTGGCTGCGGCGTATTTCGTACCCGATGCCTTGATCACCCGCTCGCTGCTCGAAGCACGTACGCGCGGCGTGCGCATCCGGGTGCTGCTGCCCGGCAAGCATATCGATGCCGTCTCGGTGCGGCTGGCCTCCAAGGCCAGCTGGGAGCCGCTGCTGCAGGCCGGCATCGAGATCCACGAATACCAGCCCACCATGCTGCATACCAAGCTGCTGATCATCGACGGCCTGTTGGTGTCGGTGGGCTCCACCAATTTCGACATCCGCTCGTTCCGCCTCAACGACGAGGCCAGCCTGAATGTCTACGACCGCACGCTGGCCGCACGCATGACCGAGGTATTCGAACGCGATCTGCAACGTGCCGAGCAGTATTCGCTGGAGCGCTGGCGCGCGCGGCCGTTGCGGCAGAGGCTTGGCGAGAAACTGGTGTTCCCGTTCCGCTCGCAGGTGTGAGCGCGCAGGGCCAATCGCGGCGGGGTCAGCGTACCGCCCCCGCAGCGCCTGCCTGCAGGCGCAGCTGGCGCAGCCGCCACCACAACCCGCCCACGTGCACCAGCGAATACAGCACCAGTGCCGCGGCAATCCCCAGGGTCAGCGGGCTGGCCTGCGAACCGGCCGCCGCCGCACCGGCAGTGAACGCGCCATCGGCCCAGCGCCAGGCCAGGCGCCCCAGCAACACCAGCATCAAGCCGCCGCCGATCCAGGGATTGGGCGTGTACCAGCCTTGGCCATCCACCCATTCGGCATGCGTGTAGCGCAGCGACAGCGCACCCAGGCCGATGCCGACCAGCGCGCCTGCGGCAATACCGAGCCGCACCTGCGGCAAGCCGTACACCGCGAACGCCAGTGCTGCCACCGCGATCAGCAGCACCGCGCTGCGCACCGCCGTGGCCACCGGCTTCCATTGCTGGCGCCCGAAGCTGCGCCGGATGCGCCGGTAGTAGAGGTAGCCGATGGCGGCCATCGAGAGATACGGCGTCAGGGGTGCGATGGCAGCGGCAGGCATGGCGAGTCCTTTGCGAATGAGTGAAGCGACCCGCGCAGAATGAAACCAGCCATGGGCACGAACAAGGTGCCAAGTGTCACTTTCTGCAGGCGGCAGCACTGCCGGTCGCTGCCGGCATCGGGCATGCGGTTAGGCCGTGCGCCACCCAGCCCGCTGCCGCGCAGGCGCTTGCCGCCTGCCCGGTGAACGCCGCGCGCGGACGCCGGCGCCTGCCACACGCGAACAGGAGCGGCGCGGGTAGACTTGCGCAGTGCTCCCCCACCGCCGTGCCATGTCCGCCATCAAGCAAGACGCCCACATGCTGATCGACACGCTGCCCGAGACGGCTGGATGGAGTGACGTGGTCCGCGTCGTGGCCGACGCCAGCTTCCAGGCCGCGGTGCAGGACGGCATTGCCGCTGCAGATCAGGGCGCGTTGACGACTCCGGCACAGGTGAGCGCACTGTTCGCCAGATGGGGCGTTGATGTTACGGCGTGACTGGACCGTCCCGGCCGCCACGCAGCTTGCACACGCCCAGGATCACTACCACGCGCTCAACCCGACCGCCGCTGCCGCGATGGCGCGGCAGGTGCTGGAAGCCACCCGCACCCTGGCCGAGCAACCCGGCCGTGGCCGCGCTGGCCGCGTGCCCGGCACCCGCGAATGGGTGGTCAAGCAGACCCCGTACGTGCTGGTCTACCGCGTGCGCGAGGGCGCCCTGCAGGTGCTGCACGTCCATCTGGATGCCAGCGACTGGCTGCCCCGCACCGAGCCGCTGATCGAACGCATCGAACCGTGGATTGCCGCGCTGATCAGCGCGCTGCTGCACGTGCTGATGTTGCTGATCCTGCTGTCGGCCTCCACCCCCGCCATGACCCCGCCGCAGGGCTCGGCCAGCGGTGGACGCATCAAGGTGGATTTTGTCGGCGACACCTCCCAGCCCGATCAGCCGGTGCCCTCGCCCACCCCGGTACCACCGACATCCACGCCCGTGCAGCCGCCACCGGCGGCCTCGCCGGTGCAGTCCACGCTGGTGCAGCAGGCCAAAAATCCGGTGCCGCCGCAGGGCGATACCGCGCAAGGCAGCCTGGCCGAACGCCGCCAGCCGCGTCGCCAGCAACGCCCCACCCCGCCGCAACCGCCCGCACCGCCGGCGGCATCCGCACAGCGCCGCCCGGACACCTGGACCGGCAGGCCGCCGGGCATGCTGGACGAACCGGCCGACGGCGCCGAAGACGGCATGGCCAACACCCCCACCATCAGCCAGGGCCGCCGCAACGACCGCAACAACGCCCAGCCCAGCCTGGATATCGGCGGCTTCCAGGTCTATTACGACGTGCGCAGCGAAACCCAGCTGCGCGCCTGGAAAGAACAAGGCATGCAGGAAATCGCCATCATCCTGCCCGGCACCCAGCAACGCATGATCTGCCCGCTGGATGTCGCGCTCAAGCGCGGCTCCAGCAAATGCCGCCTGCTGCCGCCGGATTCGCCCGAACTGAAGTCCATCGGCGACGCCCGCGAAGTCATCAACATGATGGAGGTTTACCGCCAGGGCGAACCGGTCTGGCGTGGGCCGGGGCCGTATCGCTGAGGGCTGGTTGCCTGCCACACATCGCGGCAGGCAACCACGCCGCTTGCTCGGATACGGCGTCCCGGACAACGCCACCGCTCGCCCATCGCCAGCGTCCTGTGCTGGGCACATCCTGCTCCGGGGACGCGGCCGCTTAGCGATTGGTCGAACGCGCTGAAGCCCTGGTCGGCTGGCCCGTCCGGCGGCGACTGGGACGCTGCAACATCAACGCCCCTGGTCCTTTCCAAGCTGGCTGCTCAAGGCTCCCTGGAAGGGCGCCGGATCGCTGGTGACCAGGCAGTTGTAGCGCTTGTCGCTGTTGAGCACGAGCACGGACGACTTGGGGTCCTTGAAATTCAGCCCGACCGAGAACAGCACATAGGTGTTGGGCAGTGCGCTCGGCCGGAATGCACCAAACGCATAGTCGCCGGACAACCCCAACGGCGACAGCGGCACCGTGAGCATCAACGGCTGCGTGGCAACAGGCGATGGCAGCGACGCCGAAGCGGTCATCATCTTCGACTGCACATCGATGGAATAGGTGGTGGTGACCGCCACTCCCAGGTATTTGGACGTCGGCTCGGCAACCTGCTTGCGACACGCCGCAACATCTTCGGGCTTCTGATCCTGCTGACCGTTCTGCAGCGTGGCGAAGACATGGCGCAACGTAACCGTTTCCTTCCCGGGCACCGCTGCGGCAACAGCTGCGCTCATACACAGCACCATCGCCACAAGCGAGAGGCTGCATGCCGCAAGCGCACAGCGACGGTTTTTTTTCTGGATCATTTTGATCACTCCTGAGTGTGAGTTTATGGTGCAAGGACGATCAGCGGCCACGGTTTGTAGTGCGATGTACTGCGCTTTGAAAGAGCACGCAGTGCCATTTGCGAACATCTCAAACAGCAGATAATCGCTTGCGCTTTTGACGATTAGATACGGCGTTGAAGGTAATTCCAGATCTCCATCGATGTTTAATCGATTACTTTCTGGTGCAGCGATTTTGAGTTTCTGCAACATGCCAACCCGACAAATCGTCTCAGCGATTTCGTTACGTGATGCAGTTTTGATTTTCAGAGGAGAACAAACCGGGTTCGGTCGATCGAGCTAGAAAACAACTGAGACAGAACGGATCCGTCACTTAGTGAGCGACTCGGTACGTCAGGGCCGCTACTGAAGTCTGAGCGTCTATTGATGACTCATGGATTGCTCTTACTCACCGATCCATGCTGGGCTTGGCCCAGAAGCGTCAGCGCAAAGCCCCATTGACAATCCGCTCAACGACTATCGGCTCTTGAGAGCTTGTAGTAAGCTGGCAGCCTTCCGCCCGAACGCTACTCGGTTTTCGAGCTTGGCCGAGAAGGACAGTATCTCGCGGATATTCGAATCACGTGATTAGTCGCATCAGGAGATCGCCATGCCACGCATCATGTCGAAGTGCTTGGCCGCAACACTTGCACTTGTCGGGGTTGCGGTACTTCCACTTTCGTCCTGCGCCAATGCGGACAATGCGCGCACTACTTCGACACAGGAAGACCCCTCGATGACAGGAGCCAGCCCAATGTTTGACGAGATTTATGCTTCCCAAAAACCCGTTCGATTCGAGCAGATCGATGTGAGCAATATCGTTACGAAATACATACCGTTGGGCACTACAAAGGCGTCGGTGCTAGAGACCTTCGGTAAATCTCCAACCTCGAAGGTCGTTGAAGACACCGAAAGCAAGATTGTCGTCAGGGACAACAAGGGACAAGCGATGTTGGATCCCGATGCACGTTCCGTAGTGATGACTTTTTCTTTGGATGCCGACGGCAAGGTGACACACGTCGCAGCCGTTCATATCAAGAATCAGTAAGCCACAGGAGCATGTCATGGATGAGAAGATCGAAGTCGGGTACCGGAATATCGGGGCTGCTCTCGGCAAGGAATACCACCACAAGTTCCTTCTCTACACGGACAAGGAGGGCAACCAGCGCACTATTAGCGGCTGGACTGGCGATGAGCGACCTGGATTGCCGTACGGACGGATGCACGTTGAGACTAACCTCCCCTATGACCGAAACAACCCTGATCATCGGGACAATCCGAATGCAATTGGCCAAAAGCAGTATCGGGAAGAGATTGCAAATGGCGCGGACTTGTCCGGAACGTGGGGCCGCATGGTCGCTAATGCCAGGAGTAAGGATGACAAATATCCCTACGATCCCCTGCTGCAAAACTCAAACACACTCGCTGATAGCGTTCTGCGGGACGTGGGTCTTCAGGAACCGAAAAACGACGGAGTCTTAGGACATTGGGCGCCTGCATCGGGGCGACAGCTGGACGAGTCGGTCCAGCCCGCGGTACCAGGTCTAGGTAATTCAGGACGTGCCTTTAGTGCAGGTGGAGCACCTCTCGATCCGCAACAAGAAGCCCGGCTGCGTGATGATCCATTGTTCAAACAGGCTCTTGCTGGACTCGACAAGCTGGGTCCAGATGTTGGTGTTTACACCAATCAGCAAGACAAGGAGCGGATTGCCGGCGCCCTGGCTGTCCAGGCAAAACTTAATCGTCCGCCTCTGCCCGAGATCCAAGAAGTCGTTCCAAGCCAAACCAATGGCAATGTCTTCGCAACTTATAAGAATCCAGGAAATGACATGGACCTCCTGCGCACCCATGTCGACAAAGGTGAGGCCGTCAAGCAGCCGTTGGCAGAGAACCTGCAGAAGCTGGAAACCGCAAACCAGCAAGCTGTACAGCCCCCCGCACAGGAAGCATCACGCTCGATAGATCAACCAAGTCATGGCGCACTCGGATTGCGATAAGCACGGCGAACTGGTTAGTTGCGTATGATTACAAGCGCAAGAAACATAATCAAAATCAACTTGTATTGTGGACGTGCTCCGGGCCCGTCAACATAGCGCTCGACGAGTCTGGACCGTCATATCGGCATTGCCAGCAATTAGCCCACGCGATCAAGCGTTGGGCTGTCGGACAAGTGCACCGGAAGCTGACTGCCGGCATCGACGACGTTGTCTGCACCGAGTGGCACAGGGAAGAAGTAGGAATTATCAGTTCGCCACTCTACCAGTAGACAAGCGTCCATAGGTCGCTTTCTACCGGGTCGCAGCGATGCATGAACTTCTAACTACAAATATCGTCATATAACTTATCTGACGCCTGTCTGCTGCTTGCCTATCGATGTCTTGAGCTCCACTCGCAAATTCGACGTGACCTGGATATCCGGTTGCCTCAGCAGTTCAGACAGTCGATCTAACTGCATGGTATCTGTGCTGTATCAGCTGCGCTGAGCTAGTCCGCCCTCACCACAAACGCCTTGAACACATGCAACTCTAGCCACTCTTGCGCCGCAAGCGACCCCAACCTGAGCGCGTAAAATACCTGGATTGGATGCGCTGACCTCATCTCGCCCACAGCGCGCGCAGCTCCCCAGAAACTGGCTACAGTCCGCACAGGGCCACCAAGCCCACCCCACCCATCCGCTTTCAAGGATCTGCATGTCCCTGCATCGTCTTGCCCCACGCCTGGGCCTGGCCGTTGGCCTGTTGTGCGCTTGTGTCTTACACGCCGCCGAGCCGGCGCCGGCGCATCGTCTGCTGCGCGTCACCCTGGGCGGGGCGACCGACCAGGCCACGTCCGGGCGCCTGCTGGTGTTCGCCACCCTGGCCAAGGATGCCCAGGCGCAGGCCAAGCAAAGCGGGAAAGACGGCAAGGTGGAGGAGGTGGATATGAATCCCTTCCGCCCCACCGCAGTGGCGGTCGCCGCGCAGGAGGTCACCGCGCTGGCACCCGGCGGCAGCGTCCAGATCGATCTGGACAACATCGCCTTCCCGCGCGGGTTTTCTGCGCTGCCGGCCGGCGATTATCTGTTCCAGGCCGTGCTCGATCCGGGTGGCAGCTATGGCTACAGCGGCCGCGATGGCGGCGATCTGCTGAGCGAGGTCACCGCCGTGACATTGGCCAACGGCAAGCCGCTGCCGGCGCTGACCTTGAGCAAGCAGGTGCCGGTCTCGGACAATCCGTGGCAGGTCTCGCCACGCGCGCCGCAGGCGGTGCGCGATGCGGTGCCCGAAGCCAGGCTGCATAGCGCCGATGCCTCGATGGTGAGTCCGTCGCTCAGCGCGTTCTGGGGCCGGCCGGTGTCGCTGCGCGCCCGTGTGCTGACGCCGCCCGGCTACAACGCCAAGGCCGCCACGCGCTATCCCACCGTGTACGTCACGCATGGCTTCGGTGGTAACTACAACCGCTTCGCCGGCAGCATTGCATCCACCTGGCGCCTGATGGCGGCCAAGCAGATACCGCCGATGATCTGGGTCTTCCTGGATCAGTCCACGCCCACCGGTACCCACGAGTTCGCCGATTCGGTCAATAACGGCCCGTGGGGCACCGCGCTGACCGAAGAGCTGATTCCGGCGCTCGAGCGTCAGTACAAGATGGACGGCAAGGCCAGCGGCCGCTTCTTGAACGGGCATTCGTCCGGCGGCTGGGCCACGCTGTGGTTGCAGACGCGCTACCCCAAACTGTTCGGCGGCACCTGGTCCACCTCGCCGGATTCCAGCGATTTCCGTGACTTCACCGGCCCGGATTTGTACGCGCCCAATGCCAACGTCTACCGCCGCGCCGACGGCAGCCAGTTTCCGCTGATCCGCGACCACGGCAAGGTGCTGGCCGATCTGGAAACCTTCGCCAAGCTCGAACGGGTGCTCGGCCCGTACGGCGGCCAGCTCACCTCGTTCGAGTGGGTCTTTTCGCCGCGCGGCGCCGACGGCCGCCCGCTGCCGATGTTCGACCGCGACACCGGCAAGGTGGACCCGGCCGTGGTGGCCTATTGGCGTACCCACTACGACATTTCCGCACGCGTGGCCGCGCAATGGCCCACGCTCAAGCCGGACCTGGACGGCAAGATCCATGTGATCGTCGGCACCGCCGATACGTTCTACCTGGATGGCGCGGCGCATAAATTCCAGGCGGTGCTCGATGGCCTGGGCGCCAGGAGCGATTTCCGCTATCTGGAAGGCCGCACCCACTTCGATCTCTACACCGAGGGCGACGACAACGACGCGCTGATGAAGAAGATCGCCGCAGAGATGTACGCAGTGGCGCGACCGAAACGGTGAGTGGCTGAGATCATCGCGTTGCACACGGCTACCCGCGCGTGCAACGCCCGCCGCAACCGCACCGCGCATGCCGGACCGCATGCACGGCGGTGTCGATCAGGCATCAGGCATCAGGCAGAGCGCGGCAATTCCCATTCCACCTGCTGGCGCAGCACCAGCAGCAGCACCTGGATGCGCCCGCCACGCACCATCGCCGCAGGCGTCTGGCCGTCGAGGGCATTCATGGGTTGACGAAACCAGCGGATCAATGCCTCGTTATTGCCACCGTTCAAGGCCCACGCGTGGCAAACGATTTCGCCCAGGTTTTCGATGCCGGCGGTGCCAAGCAACTTGAGGTGTTCGGGGGTGAACGCAAACATCGACAGCACCAGCTCGGCGTCGGCCGCCTTGCCGTGGTCCACCTGCATCTGCTCGCTGTGCGCGGTGCTGTAGAGCGCGCCCTGCGCGCGAAAATCTTCGGCGCGCCGCATGCCGGTAAGCACTGCTGCGATGAGGTCGGCGCGTTCCATGGGTTGTCCAGCTGAGTACGTGCGCGCACGCTAACCGGGCCGCTGCTGCCGCTCAATCGGGAGACTCCTGACAGCCGCCAGGCGCGTCAGCGGCCGTTGCGTGATGCAGCGCGGCGCGGCGGCCCGGCATGGAACACGCGTGCTGGCCGGCGCATCGCCTGCACGGCGTCGCCCGCGCCTGCCCGCCTTCGCAGCACTTAACGCAGCGGTTGCTAGCATCCGGGCGCGTCACTGGCAGCAGCCCGCGCGTGGATGGGCTGCAGTGTTGGAGTCTCACCTCATGAGGAGTTGTCAGATGCCCTGGAAATCCGCCCTTGCCATGCTTGCCCTGTCCACCGCCGCGCTGCCGGCGCTGGCCCAGTCCGACCGCCAGGTGGTCGAAGACATGCTCACCCGCTCGGCCAATGTCTGCCCCGGCCACAGCACCGAACGCACCACGCCCACCGTCAAGGCCGTGCCGGTCGGCGCGCTGCGCGTGATGCTGGAACGCGGCCTGGTCATGTGCCCCGACCGTCGCCTGGACGCCGCAGCACCGGCCGTGTTCTACGGCCGCCTGGGCGTGTTCGCCTGGAACCCGGACGTGAAAGCCGGATCCACCGTCATCGCCAAACAGATCGACAGCATGACCCGCAAGGACGAATACCCCACCGACACCCTGGTGTGGGACGCCAAGGGCACCGCGCTCAAACAGCAGACCGTGCCGATGTTCGAACCCAGGCCGGGTGCGGCGGTGTTGTACAAGGTGCGTTGAGGCGTGCCGAAGCGGGTTTCAGCCACGCGTCGATGACGACCGCGGCACCTGGCGCGGCACAGCGATGCGCCTGCGCCAGGGCCTGGTCAGTGCCCGGCGGGTTGCCGCCACGTGGATCAGCACCGGCACCGCCCAGCTCGCCCAGAGCAGCGCGGCGATCGTGCCGGGCGAAGGCACCACCGCGGCCCCAACTGCTGCATAGAGCGCGATGCGAAACACCACCGGCGCCAGCGTCACCAGATATGCCCGCACCATCCAGCGCCGGTGCCGGTCGAGCTGCCCGCGGCCGATGGCCAGCAGGCCGACACATGCCACCGCCGCCCATGCCACTTCCGTCGCTGCGAAGGCAACGCGGATCGTCGTCGGCGCGGGCGAGGTAGCAATCAGCCCAGTGGCGCCAAGCATGGCCACCAGCATGCCGGCGACGTACGCCCGCCCAGTCCAGCGATGCACCCACGCCTGTCTGCGCCAGCGTTGCGTGGCGAACTGCAACGTGCCAAGCGCAATGCCCACCGCACCACCGCCGAGGTGGCACCACAACCAACCGCGGCGAGTCAGAAACATGCCATAGGCCGGCGAATCCATTGCGGCATACTTCAGATACACGGGCCGCACGAACTCACCGGCGAACACGGCCAGCGCAAGCCAGAGCAGCGCCCACAACAAGCTGGTCGATCGCCGGTAACGGGAGACCGCAACACCATCGCGCATCGGATCGACGTGCATGTCCCGCTCCTTCGGTCAGCCCGCGGCAGAGTGCATCGGCCCCACCGTTGCGGTGAAGTGCCTCGGCTCACCGGTCAGCGGGTCATCGAACGCCAATGTATGCGCGAACAGCTGCAGCGGGCGTTCCGGGTCATCGGGCCGCTGGGCTTCCAGCTCGGGATAAAACCGGTCGTGCAGGATCGGCGCGCCCAGCGCGGCCATGTGCACACGCAGTTGATGCTTGCGCCCGGTCACCGGCTCCAGCCGATACGTCCAGGTGTCTGCGTTGCGTGCGACCACCTCGATCACCGTCTCGCTGTTCGCTTCGCCCACGCCCTCGTGCATGCGGAAGAACGGCTCGCCCGGCACCAACAGGCTGCGGTGCACATGCGGAAACCTCAGCTGTGGCAGCGGTGGTGCCACCGCCAGGTAGTGCTTACGGATGCGCCGTTGCCGAAACAAGGCCTGATAGATCCCGCGCGTGGCAGGGTTGGCCGAGAACAGCACCAGCCCCGCGGTTTCGCGATCGATGCGGTGCAATGGCACCAGCGCCGGATTGTCCAGCCGCCGCACCAGTCGCGTCAGCAGCGTCTCGCGCACGTATGCACCGGCGGGTGCCACCGGCAAGAAGTGCGGCTTGCAGGCCACCACCAACTGCGCGTCGGCATGCACCACGGTCTCGACATAAGGAATCACCGGCTCATCGGCGACCTCGCGGAAATAGCGGATGTCCGCACCCACGCGATACGGTGCTGACAACGCTAGGGCCTGGTCGTTGGCATCGCGCACCAGGCCGCGTGCGAAGCGGTCGCGCCAACGCTCGGCCGCGATCGCCGGAAAACACGCGCACAGCGCCTCGAAGACCGAGACCCACGGGCCGGCAGGCAGCTGGAAGCGGCTGGCCGGCGTGCCATCGTAGGTACGGGGTGCATCGGGCATCGCCGGGATCGCAACAGGATCGAGAGTGCAGCATGGTAACGCGCGACGCGGCAACGCATTGCATGCAGCGTGGCAGTTGCAGCAGTGCAGCATCGGTCAATCGCTGCAGTGGCCGTAGTCGGCATGCGCGAAGCGATGTGCGCCCGCGCGATGGCGCCGCATCGACGCGTGGTGTGATGGAACTTAGGTTGGAAGCGCGATGCGTGTGATCGCGCCGCATGCCACGCCTCGATCGTGACGCTGCGGCTTGCAATACACATGTCATCAAATCCGTTGACGTTGCGTACGTGCAACCGGCTCTCCTTCGATCCCTTTCTCAAGCAGGAACATCACCATGCGTTCAACACTTCACGCCACCGTCGTGACGGCGGGGCTTCTTGCGCTGGTCACCACCAGTGCGGCCATCGCCGCCGTGCCATCGGTGGCGCAATGCACCACGCCGCAGCCGTGGGCGCACTCCAATGCCGGCGTGGTGGTCGGCAACGGCACGGCCGCCAGTTGTACCGCCAGCGCTCTCGCCACTGCGGTGGCGCAAGGTGGCTATGTCACCTTCAACTGCGGCACCCGTGCAGCCAGCATCGCCGTCAACCAGACCATCAACATCAGCGCCAGCACGCCAACGGTGATCGATGGTCAGGGCAAGATCACCCTGGATGGCCGCCAGGCCGCACGCATCTTCCAGGTGCAGAACGGCAATGCGCTGTCGGTGCGCAATCTCAAACTTCAGAACGGCAGCTCCGTGCAGCCGGCATCCAATACACAGTACGCGCCCGGCACCTGGGGCGGTGGCGCGATCAAGGTCAGCTACCGCGGCAAGCTGGAAGTGATCAACAGCCAGTTCCTGGGCAACCGCAGCAGCATCGGTGGCGGTGCCATCTTTGCCGGCAGCGATACCGACGTGACCATCGTCAAGAGCGCGTTCTCCAGGAACACCTCATGGTTGGGCGGCGCGCTCTACACCCAGCTCAGCCGTCTGACCATCGTCAATTCCGAATTTGTCGGTAACCAGGCCATCAATGCGCCGGCCGGCTTCCCCGATGGCGACCAGTTCGGTAACAGCGGCGCGATCGACACCGACGGGGCCTCGCTTGCCGGCTACCTCAACGCCGCTGCCGGTGGCGCAACGCTCTCGGTGTGCGGCACGGTGGTGCGCAACAACACCGCGGCCAACAGCGGCGGCGGCGCCACGTTGTGGGCGTATGCACCGGACACCATCGACGTGCGCTACTCCACCTTCGCCAACAACATCGCCTATGGCGGCCCGGCCGGCGGTGCGCGCATCAGCCTGGGCTTCGGCGACACCACGCACTCCGGCACCACCATCACCACGCCGGGCATCATCAACATCGAAGAAACCAGCTTCATTTCCAACCGCGCCGAAAAGAGCAATGCCGGTGCCTTGTACATGGACTGCTACGGCCCGTCCTGCAATGTCAGCAACAGCACCTTCTACGGCAACTACGCTAAAGGTGTGGGCGCGGCGATCCAGCATGTAGGCTGGCAGCCGTCCAATGGCGACCAGGGCAAGACCACGGTGCGCTTCAACAACGTCACTTTCGCCGAGAACACCCCCGGGTCCACGTTGTTCGGCAGCGGCTTCGACATCCGCAATAGCGTCTTCTACTCCAAGACCGAGCGCACTTTCTGCAGCGACCAGAGCAGCACCGGCAACAACCTGATCGAGTACTCCGCTGCGGGCGGCTTGTTCCATAGCTGCCTCACCACCGGCCTGGCACGCGCCACCGACCCGCTGCTGGGCGCACCCGCCGCCAATGGCGGACCCACGCTCACCCAATTGCCGGCGGCCAATAGCCCGGTGCGCAACCTCGGCAGCAACTGCCGCACGATCGACCAGCGTGGTGTTGCGCGTGATACCGCGGTGTGCGATGTGGGCGCGGTGGAAATCAAGTAAATCGAACTGCGTGTCCTGCTCCCCTGGCGAGGACGCGCATTGTGTGGCCGAGTGGCTTAAGCCTGCTCGGTCATGCGATCAAGGATCCCCAGGACCAGCCTCTTTGTGCTGCCGACTGCGTCATCGAATCTGGCCTTGTTGTGATGCGCACAGCTTGCTCAACCGCTGAAGCCGATCAAGCCGCATGTTGAAATCTTGCGCAGTTCCGGATTTGGTCAATGCGCAGCTGCACGCAAAAGCGCGGCAGCGATCTACTTCGTTTGCTGCGGCGGCGCTTCGTCCCTAAAAAAAACGTTAATTGCCGAGGAATTACGATGTCTTGAGTTGTTTCACCATAACCTCGTAGGAAAAGATGATTAATATTTACTTCGCGCGTCCAGATACGTCTCAAAAGAAAATGGGACGTGCACGTCGCGGCTCTTTGATCGCCGTTGGTGTCCTGGCGCTCCTTGCGTCTGCCTCGGCGCTTGCCATCGATCAGGCCAGACTCCGGCAGCCAGTGGTTGGCGGTACGGTGCTGACGATGAGCCTGGGTAACCGCTGCACTGCCGGCCTTGTGCTTAAGCAGACAGGCGTCCTTGCTAACTTGACGCCCTATCGGAGAGCGGTCCGGTTCGTTCTGACTGCAGGTCACTGTGGTGACTACAACAGCACAGTGTCCGTAGATGGGGCAGATCTTGGCTATGTCTCATGGAAATCGAGCGTTTCAGATCTCGAATTGATTCGCGTGGAACCGGTGCTGCATAACTACCGGCACTGCGAAGCGCCATCAACGGGAATTCACTGCACAATCGTTTCGACCTACGAGCCGCGTGCGGTAGGCAAGGTCCTGCTCTCGCGGGCAATTCTTTATCGGTCGCGCGCTGGCGGGCTCGATACGATTGCGGTCAATGGCCACACGCCCGCTCCTCCGACTGACCGCTTCTGCACAAGCGGCATGAGCACCGACGTGTTGTGCGACTGGACCGATGCGCGCATTCCTGCAAATTTCCCAGACCCAGGACTCCAAGGACTGCATGCCGCCACCCCTGACTTCGGCGGCCTGACAGGTCCAGGCGATTCCGGCGGACCGGTGGTGAGCTCATCGGGAGTGATGCATGGGATCATTAAAGGTCAATACGATAATCTGAACATGATGTTTTATACATCTACAGCTCAGTTCTTCCGTGAGCAGCCTGATTATACGATTGCACCACCAAACTGATTTCGGCAGTGAGATGATTTGACGAAGTATTCGCCTATCACTCCGGGCCGGCAGCCCCTCCCCCTTCAAGGGAAGGGGTTGAATGGAACGAGTTGCCGCAACTGAGTGTTGCCCGCTTGATCTCAAGGCAGAGAACCTTCAAACCTGCCTCCACCGACGATCCAAAGACTCCGCTCGTAACGATGGCCAAGTTGGCGACCACTAGCCCGCATTGCATCTGGTCATGTTGATCGTCGTATCCGAAAACAATCCGCGCGCAACCCGTTCAAGAGTCGGCTTGCGGCTGCCGATGCAACTGCCGACGTAGTTTTAGCGGACTCAAGCATTGAGATCCGTGTAAGCCTTCCGCGCTGAAGTGCACGATCCTAATCACTTGATGGGGTGCAGATCGCAATAGCATCGTTCGCTTGCTGACAACACGCGTTTCAGCAGTTATGTTCGAACCTGGAACGGGGGTTCTTGCATGGGACGCAGAAAGAAGCAGAGTGGGTTTGAAGCGTTGGCCGCGTTGCCGTGGCCGCTCGGCCTTGTAGCGGGAATCGTTGGGTATCTTGGGGTGCGCTACGGCATCGGCTGGTGGTTCTCCCACCATGGCGGGATGCTGTCGCAAGGGTTTGCCCAACAGTCGAGTGGGGCGTTCGCGCCATTGGCGTGGATGCTGCTCGGCATCTGCTGGCTCGCCGCGCTGTGCTCCTATCTGGGCTCACGCAGCCGGCAACGCTTTCTGGACACACGTACCACCCTGGAGAGCCTGGCCGCTGGCGGCTGGCGCCAATTCGAACGATTGGTAGGCGAAGCATTTCGCCGCCAAGGCTATAGCGTCGAAGAAACCGGCCTGGGCGGTGCAGACGGCGGCATCGACCTGATTCTGCGCAAGGACGGCCGCCGCACACTCGTGCAATGCAAACAGTGGAAACGCCAGCAGGTTGGCGTCAGCGTGGCGCGAAATGTACGGCCTGCTGGCACATCACCAGGCCCACGCGGTCAAGATCGCCTGCATCGGCACTTACACGAAAGACGCCGAGCGCTTTGCCGAAGGCAAACCGATCGAATTAATTGGCGGCGAACAGTTGCTGAACATGATCCAAGCGGTGCAGCAACAAGCCACAGCGCAGCCGACGGCGATATCCGCGCGCATCGAGCCTGTCTTTGGTTCACCTGATTCTTCTACTTCTGCAAATCTCGTCAATCCAGGCTGCCCACGCTGCGGCAGCACGCTTGTGCAGAGGACAAACCGGCGCACCGGCCAGAACTTCCTAGGTTGTATCCAGTTTCCCAAGTGCAGAGGAACTTCGTAAGCGAACCTGACCCCCGTTTTTTACAAACTAACCTCGTAGCGCTTTATTTTTTACATCTAGTATTTATATTTATCCAACAGGGAGTGCCGGCCGCATGCAGAAGTCATTTGCCGTCACATCCGCTGGATGCACGACCCAATTGACGAACTTCAACAAAGCATCTTCCACAGCCTCTTCCACGGACACCCCGGCACCGCATAGCCAGAGCGTCCTGCCATCTTCCTCGATCAAGCCGAGGCTGCCTTCGACTTCTTTGTAGCCGGGCCAAACTTCAGGCGCAGCCCACAATTGGAAGACACGAAACTCAGCAGGGAAAACATCGCTCAACGTGACCTCAATCCCGTCACCACAACGGACGACACTGACCAGGTAGGGATGCGAGATTTGGATTTGGTCTACAAACGACACGTTAATACTCGGTTGGTCAGCGAATCGCCCGGCGTATGTTTCATCCTGTCATTTCTGCAGACGCAGCCGCGTTATTAGCAACGATCCAGCTGGTGCTTCTGCCGCAAACATCGACGCTGCCAGCAACCCTTCACTTTGCACGAGAATGCTTGGTTTTCATGCGCGGCTCAAGCATACAAAAAAAGCGCCGCAGGGGCGCGCTTGCTGACTGAAAAGCAATTCCCGCTAGGAACGGGGTCAGGTTGGACCATCCCCGATTTCTCGGACCGTTTAATTAAGGAACATCCGTCCTTTCAAACTCGACCGGCGAGCGATAGCCCAAAGCACTGTGCAGGCGCTGGCGGTTGTAGAACACCTCGATGTATGTGAATAGCTTTGCGCGTGCCTCGTCGAGGCTTACAAACTGCTCGTGGTGCGTCAGCTCCTGCTTGAGCGAACTGAAGAAGCTTTCCATCACTGCGTTGTCGTACGGCATGCCTTTGCGGCTCATGCTTGCCACCAAGCCCGCCGCCTGCAACTGCCGCTGATACGCGCCGCTGGTGTCTGCGAGCCCTGATCGCTGTGATGGATGGTGCCCTTTGATGGTCGACGGCGTTGTAGTGCCATCTCCAACGCCGCACTGGCCAGGGCTTGGTCGGCACGAGCGCCCATCGCCCAGCCCGCAAGGTGACGGCTGTGCATGTCCAGTATCGCTGCCAGGTACAGCCAACCGCCGCGGGTGGGCACGAAGGTGATATCGGCAACCCAGACCCGATCACGTCCAGGGCTGACGAAGGGCCATTCCAAGCGGTTCGGCGCCACGATGGTGCGTTGGTAGGTGCTACGCGTGCGCAGATAGCGCTGACGGCGCTTGCTGCGAATGCCGTGCGCTCGACGCAGTCGCTCTACCCGATGCTGGCCACAGGTTTCACCTTGCTGGCGCAGGGCTTGCCACATGCGCAGGGCACCATAGGCTTGATACGTCTGCAGGTGCATGTCTTTGATCCGCTCCAATAGCCGCGCGTTCTCTTGCACACGCGTTCCAGGACGACGTCCGCGCCACGCGTAATAGCCGCTCGGAGATACCCCCAGTGCGTGACAGAGCCGACGCACCCGATATTCGCCTTGCTCACGGATCCAGGCGTACTTCATGGCGGAAACGGGGTCAGGTTGACTTTTTGAAGGCGGAAACGGGGTCAGGTTGACTTTTTGAATGCATTTGGCCCAATTTTCCTTTCAACCTTCTCCTTGCGTGCAAATGACGCAGGCCGGGGACAGACAAAAAGCACCGTGCGGCACCACTGGCTGGAGCTTCCTCCCCTTCGTTTGGGACCCCTATACACCAGATCAGACCACAGCAAACTGGGTCAGGTTGAATTCTAAATGGACCTGATTCTGTTCTTGCGACTTCGTCGAAAGCGCGTGCGTTTCGGCGCGCGATGAGGCGCGGCGATGTTTCGATGAGAAAATTGGCATCGACCATCCATGGTGAGGTGTCTCATGCATCCCGCAGTGTTACCGTCTTTGTCGCCGATGGCGAGAAGAGAAGAGATCGATCTGGAACGCGGTCATGCCGAGATCGAACTCGGCGCCACAGAGCCGCGACATGCCGATGCACGGATAGATGCACAGTTGCAAGGCCTACCACAACAACCGGTGCGCAGAGCGTCGACCAGAACGACGGGGCAACGGATTGCAGGCCACGTTTCGACCGTCGCCGGCATCGGCGCCGCCCTCACTGGTATCGCTTCGATTCCTCCACCCATGGTCGCATTCATGGGCTATATCAGCGAGAAAGATCAACTTGCAAAGTACAGCGGAATTGCCGCCTTGGCCGGTGTTGCCACCACCTGCGCGCTCAGTGCCGTCCAGCGCCTGGCACACGCTTATGCGTATGGAAACAACATCAGTTCCAGGGCCCGCGCAATGGGAATGACAGACGGCTGCATGAACCGCGCGGTCGACATTGTCACGATGCCCGAGGAGCACGATCGCGCCGCGCATCCGATGAACGAGCATGAGACCCAGCTGCTCGCCGACGATCTGCTGCGGTTGGCGACGTGGGAGCCTTCCAGATTGGAGCCGGGCCTGTGGGAGGCGGCCAGCGGCGTTGGCGATGACGCGGACGCGCTGGTCGATCGCCTGCTTGCCTTTAGAAGGTCGGTGACGGCGGCCGCCACAGCGTCGTCCTCCGAATAAGGTACAACTTACGGAAACGGGGCGGAAACGGAGTCAGGTTTACTTTCTGAGTGAACTTGACCCTGTTTCCTTGCCGCCTCCCCCCTGCATGCCAATGACGCAGCCGGGCCAGACAAAAGCCCCCGTGCAGAAGCACCGCCGAGGGCTTGCATCTCAGTCGCGTAGAACCCCTTACATACCCAGATCAGACAGCCCCGGATGATCGTCCGGGCGACGGCCCAGCGGCCAGTGGAACTTGCGGTCGCTTTCCTTGATCGGCATGTCGTTGATGCACGAGAAGCGGCGCTCCATCAGGCCATCGGCGCCGAATTCCCAGTTCTCGTTGCCGTAGGAGCGGAACCAGTTGCCTGAATCGTCGCGCCATTCGTAGGCGTAGCGCACGGCAATACGGTTTTCGGTAAAGGCCCACAGTTCCTTGATCAGGCGGTACTCAAGCTCCTTGTTCCATTTGCGCGCAAGAAACTGCCGCGCTTCTTCCCGACCGTTGATGAACTCGGCACGGTTTCGCCACTGGGTGTCGAGCGAATAGGCAAGCGACACTTTGTCGGCATCGCGGGAATTCCAACCGTCTTCGGCGAGTCGTACCTTTTCAATCGCCGATTCGCGGGTGAAGGGAGGAAGCGGCGGGCGAGCGTGAGCATTGGACATGGCAAAGCCTCCAATCAAAGTGGATACATCGGTGTTTTGAGATTGCGACGGAGCGTCAGGCCGCTAGCCGGTGGCCTGCTTTAGCAACAACTGCGCGATATCCCTTGCGGTGTCTGCGGCGTCTTCGTCACCCATCACGCGCGAGACGGTGATTGCGCCTTCCATGAGAAGCAGCAGCTGGCGCGCCAGTGCGGCCGGCTGCGTAATACCCAGTTGCCCGGTCAGTTCCAGCGTGTAGTCGAGCAACTTCTGTTTGTGATGCTTGGCGATCTTGCGAATTGGATCGTCGGAGTCCCCGACCTCGCCTGCGGTGTTGATGAAGGCACAGCCGCGGTAACCGGCAGACTGGAACCATTCCTTGAGCACCGTGAACATGCGCAAGATGCGCGCCTCGGGGCTGTCGGCCTTGTCGCATTCGCGCCTGAACCATTCGAGCCAACGGACGTCGCGCGCGCTCAGTGCCGCGGCGGCCACCTCGTCCTTGTTGTCGAAGTGGCGGTAGATGCTTTTCCGCGCCACGCCTGAGGTCTTCACCAGCAGGTCCATGCCGGTGGCATGGATGCCGTGCTGATAGATCAGCGCCTCAGCCGTTGCCAGGATCTTCTGTTGGGTGTCGTTGGTTGGCTTGTCCACGGCGCCAAGGTAGAACGATCGTTCTCCCTTGTCAACGCTCGCGCGTGCGTGGGTTCCGAGCCCTCATCACCCGACACGAACGATCGGGCAATCCGGACGTCATCGTGTCAGCCGCCTCATGCAGCCGACGCCGCCCTTGGCGCTGCAATGCCGTCGACGAACAGCCCGATCAGATGCGCGATGCGCGTCTTCGGCGCGCCATGCTGTTCGGTGGCCAGCGAGGTGGCGATGGCGACGACGACGAGATCGTCGAAGCAGACATCGCAGCGGACGACGCCGCTGTTCTGCGCGCTACGCAAACGTTGCTGCCCTTCCTTGCTGACGGCCTCGCACCCTGGCGTGCCGCTCTGCAGCACGGCGCCGAGCGACGCAGCCAGGCCACGATAGACACTGGTGTGCAGTGCCAGATCCTCCAGATACGCGCGCAGCGCGGTCAGCGCGTCGAGCGAACTGGCGCGCGCGTGACTAGCGTTCGCCAGCGACAGGAAGCGCCCGCTATAGGCCGCGGCAAACAATGACTCGCGTGTGGGGAAGCGCCGATACAGCGTGCCGATGCCCACACCGGCGCGCTTGGCGACGTCTTCCATCGACGCCTCGGCGCCGCGCTCCAGGAATACCTCCTCGGCCGCGGCAAGCAGGCGCTCGCGGTTTCGCTGGGCATCGGCGCGCAAGGGAGTGTCGGCGGTCAACGGGCTCTTCCGGCGTGACTTGTGGAAGTGGAGGCTACCTCCATATACTAAGTGGAGCAATCCTCCACTTACTGGGAAACACCATGGGCAAGCGATTCGAAGGCAAGGTGGTCGTGGTCACCGGCGGTACGGACGGCATCGGGCTGGTGACAGCGCAGGCGTTTTCGGCCGAAGGCGCGCAGGTCTACGTCACGGGGCGGCGGCAGGACCGGTTGGACGCTGCGGTGGCGGAGATCGGCGGCGGCGCGGTGGGCGTGCAGGGCGATGTCGGCGTGCCCGAGGACATGGACCGGCTCTATGCGCGCATCCAGCAGGAGCACGGCCGGCTGGATGTCGTCTTTGCCAACGCGGGGGTTTCCGAGTCGGCCGCGCTTGGCGAGATCGACGTTGCGCACCTGGAACGCCTGCTGGCGACCAACATCAAGGGCACGGTCTTCACCGTGCAGAAGGCGCTGCCGCTGATGGCCAGCGGCGGCGCCGTGATCCTGGCCGGCTCTGTGGCTGGCAGCAAGGGCATTGGCGCGCTCTCGGTCTACAGCGCCACGAAGGCGGCCATCCGCTCGTTCGCGCGCACCTGGACGAGCGACCTGAAAAGCCGCGGCATCCGCGTGAATGTGGTGTCGCCCGGCATGGTCCACACACCGGCCATGCAGACCTACCTGGAAGCCAATGCAGGGGCCGAGGACGCGTTCAAGCAGATGATTCCGTTCGGGCGTCTGGGCGACGCCGAGGAGATCGCCGAGGCGGTACTGTTCCTGGCCTCGGACGCGTCCAGCTTCATCGCGGGGCACGAGTTGTTTATCGATGGCGGAGTCATGGCGATTTAGGCCGCTGCCAGAGCGCTGCGATCAGCCAGGGTGACCGCGCGCTCGATCGCCCGCAGGTGGCGGTTGTCGCCATGTTTGCTGGAAACGCGGCCGGGGTTACTTTTTCGGTGGCCTTGTCCAATGGTTGCCGCCGATCAGGGGGTACTCCGGCATCCCGTCGCCACGCCATGTCGCCTTGCGCACTGGCCGTGCGTCGCGACACCGAGAGCCGATCGATCTGCTCCAGCGTGGCGCCGAACCTGCAGCGCGCTATTGGGTGAAGCCTGAGCGCAGTTTTTCCGGTTTGCTGCCTGTGTCATGTCGAGCACTCCATCCGCCCAGCGAACGGTCGTCATAAGCGCCTGGAATGCATGCCAACGATCGATCACGACGCCGAACGCGCTACCGTGCAGTGCTGAGCCACGCACACGATTGCGGTGATTGTGCCGCCTGCGCCCGCAGACCCCGCGTCGCTCACAGTGCCGCCAAGGCGTTGCATGAGCGCCACCATCGGGGCCAGGTTGTCGCCCCCGTTGTTGGTCCAGGTACCCGAAAGTTCGCTGGCTTGCTTCGGAATCGATTGGCCCGCTGCGGCTCTTTCGCTACCGGGTTCGGATTTTCCGTTGGCCTGATTCACATCGACGATCACGCCGACATATGAGCCGTCCTTGAAGACAACTCTGAAAAGCAAGTTTGCCCGATGCGGGTTGGCCAGCGACGCCGTGGTCCCGGAGCCTGTGACCTGTTGTATCAGCAAGCTGCTGCCCGTGGCAGATTCAACCATGGCCCTGAGATTTGCATCGATCACGTAATCGTATGCGCTTTTCTCGCGTGCATGAGAATTCAATCCCAGCATCTCGATCGGGATATTGTAAATAGGTCGAATGGTGCCCCCATCGATCACATGAAACGTGTGCGCGTTGGCGAGCTCTTGAGTCGCTCCAGCGGATGGCGTCTGCTGCTGCACGATTGGCGTCGGTGGAGCTTTCACCGCTGCGGGCACTGTGTCGCCGTCTGATCCAACGTACCACTGTTGAACCAGGTTATCTTTTACGTTGTAGACGATGTGGGTGCCAGGTCCCCTGCGCACCGCTTCAGCACGAAAATCGCTGTCTACTCGGCAAGTGTCGCACCGGATTGCAACGGCCTGGGCCCAGGCCGAGACAACGGCACATCCTGTCGCCAGCACAGCGCTCCATATGTGCTTCACGATATCTCCGTAATTTTTTGCGAAGGCAGTTCAACAGCGTATTTGAGGGGGTCTTTTGTCGCAACAGGTTCGCATGTGACGCGTTTTCGCACTTGGCGGAAGGTGCGGGAGCAGAGGCAGAATTGACGTAAGACAAGAGTCGGGTCGACTTCTTCCAACCTCATCAGTGCTCGCATTCGAGGCCTGGGCGAATACGCCTTGACCTCCCATACATCCCCCACCCGCCATCCTCGCTGCAGCCTCAACTGGAGAACGCACGATGATGAAGTGGATGGGCACCGCGCTGGCCGCGGCATTGTTGATGAGCGGTTGCGCCAAGGTGGAAGGCGAGAAGTTCGTTGGGCATTGGGTCAACCTGCAGTCGCAGGACGAGACGATGGACATCGAGCGCAATGGCGAGACCTTCATGGTGCGCAGCACCACACCGAAGTTCTTCAGCCGCCAGCCCAAGACCGAAAGCTACCCGGCGGTGTACAAGGACGGCGCATTGCAGGTCACCAACGATGGCGAGACGGTGAACTTCGCCATCGACGAGAGCAACGGCCATCTTAATACCGGTGGTGAGCAGTACGAGCGCGTACCGGCCAAATAAGAGCAGCTGACAGAACGACTGCGCAACCGCCAGGCGGCCGCGGCCGGCGCTCGGAATCGGCATGTACCACGCATACACTGCGGTTCTGAGCGCGCCGTCCGCGCCCGCCTGACGGCTGCTGCCTACGTTTTGTTAGCCGCTCTAAGGCCACGGCTGTCACCGGCGCCCGCGTGCAGCCCTTGACGATCGCACGCGGGCGTTCGGCATCTGGGCACGTGTGTGCGTCCGTCGATGCGGATGCATGCGCCGAAGCGAGCTGGAGCAGCGCGCTGTTTTCGAGATGGCTACATGCTGTTGCAGGCGTATAGGATCACGGCCTTGTTCGAGGCCGTGCAATGCGCATCCATTCAAGACACATTCCCCCTTTTCGCTTTGCGCGTGCGTCGGTCTTGGCGGTGGTGCTCGCACTGTTGGCAGGCCAAGGGTTCGCGCAATCCAGTCACGGCCCGACGTACGTTGCCCCGACGCCGACGGTTGCGCCGCCGGTAGACCACGCCTTTGCCGGGGTGATGCGCGTGGACGTGGATGCCACCGACGTAGCGCGCCGCATCTTCGCTGTGCGCCAGCAGATACCGGTAGACGCGAGCGGCGCAATAACGCTGCTGTATCCACGTTGGGAGGCCGCCAGCCACGGGCCGAGCCTGACGGTGACCGATCTTGCCGGCCTGGAGGTCAATGCAGCGGGCCGCCGCCTGGCATGGCGACGCGATGCCTATGAGCCGCATGCCTTCCACGTGCAGGTGCCGGCCGGCGTGCAGCAGCTCGATGTGCGGTTCCAGATGGTGGCCGGCGGCGAGTTGCTGACACGCGACATCGTGTCTGTGCCCTGGCAGCGGTTGGTGCTGTATCCGGCCGGTTGGTATGCGCGGAACATTGCTGTGGCCGCCATGTTGACGCTGCCCGACGGGCTGCGACCGTTCAGTGCCTTGGACGTGGAGCGCGTGCGCGGCACGCACTACGCCTTCAAGACGACATCGCTGGAAACGCTGCTGGATGCGCCGGTGCTCGCCGGCCGATACGCCGCGCAGCTGCCGCTGAGCGGGGCGGTGTCGCTGGATATCGTGGCGCAGCGGCCCGCCGACCTGCAGGTGCCGCCCACACGTGTGGCCGAACTATGTTCGCTGCTTGCGCAGCTGGGCGTGGTGTTCGGTCCGCCACCGTTTGCACGCTACGCCATCCTGGCGCGGCTGAGCGACGAGGGGTCGGCCGGCGGCACCGAGCATCGTGCGTCCAGCGAGAACGGTTTGGCCTCGTCGCATTTCCAGGACTGGCCGGGCCAGATCCACTCGCGCGACCTGATTGCGCACGAAATCGTGCATGCCTGGAACGGCTTTTACCGGACGCCTGCCGATTTATGGGCACCGACGCCGAACGTGCCGGTCTCCGGAAGCCTGTTGTGGATGTACGAGGGACAGACCGAGTTCTGGGGCCGCGTGCTGGCGACACGGGCCGGCCAGTTCACGCCCGATGAGGTGCGCGACCGCCTGGCGCTGGAAGCGGCGGAGATCGCAACGCGGCCCGGGCGGGCATGGCGCTCCTTATCCGACGACGTGCACTACCCGGCTTTCATGTTGCGCCAGCCGGTGGCGTGGCGCGACTGGCAGCGCCGGCGCGATTACTACTCCGAAGGCGTGATGCTGTGGCTGGCCGTGGATGCCGAACTGCGCACGCGCAGCGGCGGCAAGCGCAGCATCGACGATTTCGCGCAGCGCTTTTTCGCCGGCGCCACGCCGCACTCGCCCACGCGGACCTATACGTTCGAGGACATCTGCGCCACGTTGCATGCCGTGGCGCCAGCGAACTGGGCAGGTTTCCTGCGCGGGTGGATCGATGCCCACGACGAACTGGACACCACGCGCGGACTGGCCCAACACGGTTGGGCGCTGGTCTACACCGACACGCCGACGGCCGCGTTGCGTGCCAGCGAAGCGGAAGCTGGCGTTGCCGATCTCACCTACTCGATCGGATTGACGGTACGCGCCGACGGCATGGTGCGCACGGTGGCCTGGAACGGCCCCGCGTTCGCGGCCGGACTGCGGCCGGGCACGCGCGTGTTGACCGTCAATGGATCGCCGTTCGAGCAGGACGCGTTGCGCGATGCGGTGCGCGACTCCATTCGCCGCCCCATCGTGTTGGGCATCGCACAGGACGAGCAGCGTGCAGACGTGCAGATCCAGTACACCGGACCACTGCGCTACCCACGGCTGGAGCGGCTGGCCGGGCGGCCCGACACCCTGGCCAAGCTGCTTGCGCCACGCTGAGGCGATGGGCGCCGGCTGCCGCCACCGGTTGTCGCGTCTTCCCCTGCGCCAGACCCTCTGCCCTTCCATGGCGCACAAGCCTTACAGTGCGCTGGCACGCCGGGTCCGGCGCTGCCCGACCGTTCAATCCAGCAACCACGAGGGTGTCATGAGCAAGGGGATGGACCAGAAGAAGAACCAGAAGAAAGAGCCGACCAAGACGCTGAAAGAAAAGCGCGCGGCCAAGCAGGAAAAGAGGGGCAAGTAAGCCGCCCGGCCTGTTGGCAGGCGGACGAACTGGAGGGGAAGCCCAACCTCGCGCTTCGCGGATGACGCCCGACGGCGCCACTCCGCGAAAGCTGCGGAGCGCTCAGCGCCCGCGTTGCCCCTCGTCCTGCTGGGCGAGCGCGGCCTTGGCCAGCGCCGACAGCAACAGCCTGGCTTTTTCCGGACGCACAACCTCGGCGTGGCCCACGTGCTCCACCGGGCTGGCTCCCTCGCGGTGCATGGGGGTTGGCTGGAACAGCAGGCGCGCGGCGCCTGGCAGCGCTGCCAGCAGGGTCAGCGGATCGTAGAGATTGAGCTTGGTCACCTGCGGCCAGATGGCGTCGAAGCTCATGGCGCCTTGCTGATCCGCTGCCGCTGGATCCTGCGGTTGTGCTGCGACGAACGTACGGAAGAACCACGCCGTATCCAGGCCGGGGATCAGGTTGGCCTGGATGCCTTCCCACAGGCCTTTCAAGGCGTTTTTCTGCACATCGCGCAGATACTCGCCCACGGGGTGGCCATTGCGCGCGATGCCTTCGTAGAACGCTGGCGGTACGGCGGCCCTGTAGGCAGCTTCCTTGCTCAGGATGCGCAGCGGAATGCCGAGTTGCTGCGCGCGGCGGTAGAGCGCACGGGCGGCGTGGATGTCGGTGGCGTTGTTGTAGGCGCGCGTGTCCGGTTGCACGAGACCATCGGCGTCCCTGGCCGGGTCGATGCCCCCCATGATGGTGATGGAGGCGAGCTTTTCCCGCACCAGATCGCCCGCCTCCGCAAGCAAGGCGCTGGCGTCGGTCATTCCGGCGATGACCACCATGCCGAGCTTGTGGGGCGAGGTCGCCAGACGCTCGCGCATCGCGCGGACGCCATCGGTGTGCACCGCGTCCGGCGCCGCACGCAGCGCGGCTCCCTCGGCGAGGAACTTGGAATGCTCCCGGGCCTGCGTGGACGTCATGGGATAGTCCTGACCGCGCGCGACGCGAACCTCCGGCAATGCCAGGCGATCGAAGACACCTTTGGCCAGCTGCGCGCGTTGCGATCGCATGTCGGCATCGCCCAGGGTGACGACGACGTCGGTCAGACGCAAAAAGCCTTCGGCCTGCAGCTGCTTGGCGATGGTGTAGGTCACGACATCGTCGGGGTCCTTGTTCGGGTCGGTGAACAGCAGCGTGTCGAGCGGCAACGGCGGCCGGTGCAGACGCAACTCCCGCAGCACGGCCGCCTCGGTGGGCGTCAGCACGGACGTGTCGGCCACACCGAGCTCGGCCAGCATGCTGCGTTGGGCGGGCGTCAATCGCGCGGGCAAGCTCTGCGTGCGGCGGTGCCGTGGTCCGTCCGGGCGGGGAGGACGGCCAACGATGGTCTGCAAGGCGCCCGGCGGCGGCGCGGCCGCGTCTGCGGCGGAATGTGCGGGCACGGCGACGGGTGCAGGATCGCGTAGGTCAGCCGTCATGTCTGCGCCGGGCAAGCCGACGGTGGAACGGATTGCGGTGGGCTGCATGGGAGGACCTCTGGCAGTGAACGGCGGTGCTGGCAGCCCCGTCGGCAACACGACAGAATCGGTGCTCTCGCTCATGCATGCGCAAGGCTGCACGAAACTGTCGCGTGTTCGCGCTCACGCGTGCGACCGTGGGCCGCGGCAATGGCGTGCGGCGCGATCCAGCGGACGGCCAGGCTCGCAACGTTACCCACCTCCAGCGCAGCGCCAGGGCGGCGTGGTGAATTCCTGTGTGCGGCGACGAAGCGTCACCGGCCGGCACGCCGCCGCATCAGCCCAACCCGACGCCGGTGTTGGCGAGCAGCGCATGCGCTATGCCGACTTAGCAGCATGTGCTGGAAGCCGCCCGGATCATGCCGCCAGCCGCTTGATCCGCGCCGGCAAGTCGCCCAGCGCGCGATGCGCCTGCTCCAGTTCGTCGTCGGCCTGCAGGCCAAGCCAGACGCGCTCGGAGGTTCCCAACGCGGCGGCCAGACGCACGGCAGTGTCGGCAGTGATGCCGCGCTTGCCCAGCACGATTTCGTTGATACGGCGCGGCGGGACGCCGGTGGCGCGTGCCAGTGCGTTCTGACTGATGCCCAGAGGCTCGAGAAACTCCTCAAGCAGAATTTCGCCAGGGTGGATATTGGGTAGGACCGTCATCGACAGATGCCTCCTGCTCAGTGGTAATCGACGATTTCGACCTGGACCACATCGCCTTCCATCCATCGGAAGCAGATGCGCCATTGATCGTTGATCCGGATGCTGTACTGGCCGGGCCGCTCGCCCTTCGACGCTTCCAGCCGGTTGGCGGGCGGAATCCGCAGATTGTCGAGATGCGCGGCGGCATTGAGCATGCGCAACGTGCGGCGCGCGACCAATTGGATGTCGGCAGGCAACCGGCGGGAACGCTCACCCAGCCCAGATCTTTTCGGCTTCCTTGTCGGTAAAGCGCCTGATCATGTGACCAATGTGCAGTCGGCCATTGCGGGACAGCGCCGGCACCGACTGGATTGATCAGAACAGCGCACCTTGCACAGGTGCACTAGGCGGTGGTTGTGGAAGTGGCGCTGGAGTGGGTGCTGGAACCGGCGGTGGCTTGTCGTCTTTTGCACCCAACCGCCACGCCAAGCCCGAGATCCGCGCGGCGTGGCGTGCCAGTGCGGCGCGCATGACCGCTTCGCTGGCGGCCAGGTGCAGGGCGCGGCGGGCGCGGGTGATGCCGGTGTAGAGCAGTTCGCGGCTGAGTACGCGGGCGTCGCGGGTGGGCAGTTGCAGCCAGACCTCGTCGAATTCGCTGCCCTGGGCCTTGTGCACGGTCATGGCGAAGGCGCTTTCGTGCGCGGGCAGTGCGGCGGGGTGGAAGCCGCGCACCTGGCCGTCGCCGTCGCCTTCGAACCAGGCGACCAAGGGGCCTTGGGCACGGCGGTCGGTGGCGGGGGCGTCATGGCGTGCGCTGTCGCCAGCGTGGCCCGGCCTTGACGACGGTGCCGCGTGGCCGCGCGCGGTCACGGCACTTGCGTCGCCCTGCCCGGGGGAAGGGCCCGCGTCGCTGCGCAGGCAGATACCGACATCGCCATTGAACAGGCCGTGGCGATAGCTGTTTTCGGTGATCAGCAGCAGGCGGCCCTGGAACCAGGGCGAGGCGCCGCCCAGACGGCGGGCGCCGGAGCCGGTGTCGGCGAGCAGTTGTTCGATGCGGGCGTTGAGGCCGCGTGCGCCTTGCGGGCCGGCACGCACCGCGGTGAGCAGGCGCAGGCGGCCGGCATCGCGCAGGGCGGCGGCGGGGTCCTGGGCGTTGGCCAGCGCGCGCCAGTGCGCGAGCAGCGCGTCGCGGCCGAGTGCCAGCGGATCTTCGCCGTCTTCGTGGAAGTGCACGCCGGGCAGTTCGCCGCTGCGCAGCAGGGCCAGGGCGGTGTCGGCATCGCCGGCGCGGATGGCGTCGGCCAGTGGCGCCAGTGCGAAATCCTGCGCCTGGCGATAGCCGCGCAGCAGGTGCACGCGGTGGCCGTCCAGGCCGCCGCTGCGGGTGGCGGAGGTGACCGCAGGCGGACGCTCGACGGGCGCGCTGCCGAGCAGCGATTGCAGTGCCTGGGCGTCTTCGGGCTGCAGGGCATCGCCCGGGCCGGCGGCCTGCAGGATGGCGGCCAGCACGTCGCCGGCTTCCACCGAAGGCAGCTGGTCGGCATCGCCAAGCAGGATCAGCTGGGTGCCATCGGCGACGGCGTCGACCAGTTTGCACATCAGCGGCAGGTCGACCATGGAGGCTTCGTCGACGACGATCAGGTCGAACGGCAGCGGGTTGTCGGCGTTGTGGTGGAAGTGCGGGGAATCCGGGATGACGCCGAGCAGACGATGCAGGGTACTGGCGCCGCTGGGCAGCAGCGCTTCCCAGCTGGGCGGCCCGCCCTGCTCTGAGGCGGCATGCGTCTGCAGTTCCAATCCGGCGCCGGTGGACGCGGGCGCGGCGGCATTGGTCGGATGCGTGGACGTGATGAGGCCGGCGCTTCCCGATGGTGCGGGGAGCGAGCCGGCGGCCGGGAGCTGGATGCCGTCGGCGATGGCACGCGCGATGGCGGCGCGCAGGCTTTCGGCCATGCGCTCGGCGGCGCGGCCGGTGGGCGCGGCCAGGGCGATGCGTGGGGCCGGCGTGCTGGATGCCCGTGCCTGGGCGATGCGCAGCAACAGCAGGCGGGCGATGGTGGTGGTCTTGCCGGTGCCCGGGCCGCCGGTGACCAGCAGTAACGCGCGGCGTAGCGCGAGTGCGGCGGCCTGGGCCTGGCGGTCCGGGGGGTGGGATGGCGTGGGGGGGGTTGTTCCCTCTTGGTAGTGGATTGGCGCGGGCAGGCCCGTACCCTCACCCGCCCGTCGGGCACCCTCTCCCGGGGGAAGCGGGGTTGGCTCCGCGGTACGAGGGGTTGGGATCGCGTTCGGGAACAACTGCGCGAACAGCGGCGCCAGCGTGGCGGCGTCGACCGGCGGCAGCGGTTGCGCGGCGATGCGTTGCAGGCCCAGGGCCAGGCGGCGTTCGTACTCGCGGTAGCGGCGCAGGTAGAGCAGGCGAGCGCGAACATCGGGTTTCATCCGCGCAATTCTAAACAGCGCGGCCGGCGATGACCCGCGCGTGACAGTGCCAACCGTGCTGGGCATGCTGCGCGGCACAGTTTGCTGCCGGAGAGTGCCCATGCTTGCGCTGATCCAACGTGTCACCCGCGCCGCCGTCACGGTCGATGCGCAGACCGTCGGGCAGATCGGTCCCGGGCTGCTGGCCCTGGTCGGGGTCGAACCCGGCGACAGCGACGCGCAGATCCGGCGCCTGGCCGAGCGCCTGCTCGGCTACCGCGTGTTTGCCGACGACGCCGGCAAGATGAACCGCTCACTCACCGACACCGGCGGCGGCCTGCTGCTGGTCAGCCAGTTCACCCTGGCCGCAGACACCAGTTCCGGCAATCGCCCCGGCTTCAGCACGGCCGCGCCGCCGTTGGAGGCTGAACGGGCGTTCAATCAATTGGTGGCGATCTGCCGGCAAAAACATCGCGGCGGGGTGGAAACCGGGCGCTTTGGTGCCCATATGGTTGTCGACCTGGTCAATGACGGCCCGGTGACCTTCCTTCTCAGACCCTAGAAACCCACGTCCACCAGCGGTCCTGTCTTGAATCCGGCAGACCGGGCTTCACGCTGGTATAATGCTAGGTTCTCTTTCCAATCTCAAAGCCGGTGGCGCGAGCACTCATGGCCAACGAACGTCCTGCCCAGCAATCCGACATCAAGCTACTGATCAGCAAGGGCC
>JAAIGE0100919046.1_pt1 | contig 33955 bp, 27 predicted proteins | sample 6487951 | NCBI WGS metagenome assembly JAAIGE01 (sample SAMN13974128, study PRJNA590717) | phyllosphere metagenome | biome: tomato field; feature: multiple bacterial spot infested tomato fields; material: tomato leaves; isolation source: leaves from tomato fields | host: Solanum lycopersicum ...
CGGCGCTGGCGGCGCGACGCTGTCGATCGTGGTGCTCACCGCCGTGCTTTGGTTGCCCGCTGCGTCACGGGCAACGGCGCTGACGAGCGTTGCATTGGCCAGCGGCGTGGCGGGCTGGAAGCTCCAGTTGCCCTGGCTATCGGCAGTGGCCTGGCCGATGACGGCGCCACCCGGCCCGGTCAGCAGCACCGTGCTGCCGGCTTCGGCCGTTCCGCTGAGCAGGCTGCCGTTGCTGGGTTGCAGGGTGGGGATCGGCGGCGCGACGTTGTCGGTCACGGTGATGGCCGGCGCGCTGCTGAGGCCGTTGGCCACCACCGTCGCGCTGACACTGGTGCCGTTGGGCTGTGGGGTGGGCGGCGTGATCGTCCAGTTGCCGTTGCCGTCGGCAGTGGCCTGGCCCAGGGTGGCGCCGTTCGGGCCGCTCAGCACCACCAGCGCGCCTGCAGTGGCCGTACCGGTGAACTGGCTGCCGTTGCTTGGGGCAATGATAGGGCGCGCAGGCAATGAGGTATCCACTGTCGCGGCGGCGCCCGGGCTCTGATTGCCGGCCGCATCGACAGCAATGACGGTCACCGAGGTGCCGTTGGGCAGCGGGCTGAGCGGGGTGATTGCCCAGTTGCCATTGGCGTCAGCAATAACACTCAGCGCCGGCCTGCCGGGTGGCGTGACGGTCACGGTACTACCCGGTTCTGCCGTTCCGCTAACCACATCGCCGTTACTGGGGTGAACCACTGGCGCCGCTGGCGGTTGCCGGTCGACATTGCTCGTAACCGGCGAACTGCTGTTGCCGCTTTGATCCTGGGCTACCACCGTGATTGGGGTGCCATGCGCAATGGGCTGCACAGGTACATAGCTCCAGGTTCCACTGGCACCTGCCGTGACTTGAACCGCCGAATTGCTGCCGACGGTGATAGTGATGATGCTGCCAGGCTCGGCAGTGCCACTCAGATCGGTACCTCGGGTCGGGTTAAGCGTGGGTGCTTGGGGGGCAACCGTGTCGATGACGCTACTGGCCGGCGAACTGATATTTCCCGCCAGGTCGCGAGCTGTGACACTGATTGGCGTGCCATGGCCAAGGGGTGCAGCCGGAGTGAAGCTCCAGTTGCCGTTCGCGTTGGTAATGGTCTGGCCAATAAAGACGCCACCAGGACCCGTGATGATCACCGTACTGCCGGCCTCGGCCAAGCCGCTGATGGTGGTGCCATTACCCGGGTTCAGTGCCGGAGCCGGCGGTGGGTCGCGGTCAATGAGCAGGCTTGCTGGTGCGCTGGTATTGCCCACGGCGTCGCGTGCGGTCACCTGAATGCTGGTGCCATTGCCAAGGGCCGTGGTTGGAATGAAGCTCCAGTTACCCTCTGCGTCGGCAGTAGTCTGGCCAATCAATTGACCATTGCTATAGATCAGAATTATTTTCGCACCGGCTTCTGCGGTTCCCGTCAGCAACTCGCCATTGCTGGGTTGTATCGAGGGGGCTTCTGGCGGCGCGGCATCAATGACCAAGGTGGTACCGGCGCTGCTACCTTGGCTGTTCTGGGCAACGGCTCTGACAACCGTGCCGTCAGGCAGTGGTGCCGCCGGGGTGATCGACCACGCACCATTGGCATTGGCAGTGGTCTGGCCGATGAGCACACCATCGCCGTCTCGCACAGTGACGGTACTTCCTGCATCTGCGCTGCCTGAAACGATTGTGCCATTGCTTGCACTGATCGTCGGCGCATTGGGCAGTGAACCGTCAACGGTTACCGATTCTGCTGGCCCTGTGTTACCCGCGGCATCGCGGGCTGCGGCGCTGACGACTACACCATTGGCCACAGGTGGGCTGGCAGTGAAACTCCAATTACCGTTGGCATCCACCAGGGCTTGGCCGATTATCAGGCCGCCGGCTGTCAGCACCAATGTGCTGCCTGCTTCGGCAGTACCGCTGAACACTACCCCGTTGCTGCTATCGACAGTTGGCGCTGCTGGCGGGTTGGCATCGATAGTCACTGTGGTGGTCGCGCTGCTGTTACCAGCACGGTCGGTCGCTACAACGGTAACAACCGTTCCGTCTACCAAGATCGGATCCGGGCTGTAATACCAACGTCCGTTGGCGTCGGTGACGACGGTCACCGCAGGGTTATTGCCGATGGTAAGGGTCAGTGTGCTGTTGGCTTCTGCCGACCCGCTCAGCAAGGCGCCATTGCTTGCGTCCACGGTAGGTGCGTCAGGTGGGGTTCGATCGATTACCGTACGGGTAATAGGCGAACGAACGCCCTGGACGTTGATGGCCACCATGTCCACCAAGGCACCATCTGGCCAGGGGGTGGGCGGAATGAAAGTCCAGTTACCGTCCGCATCGGCAATGACCTGCCCAATTGGAGAACCGTCGGGGTTGTTAATTTGTACGGTAGAGCCAGGTGGGGCGGTACCTGTCAGCTGGTCACCATTGCTTAACTCGACTGTGGGCGCATCGGGTGCCTGTACGTCAGGTGCAATGATCGTGGTTGTCAGTCCGCGGTTGCCCGCGCCGTCGATAACCCAGACAGCGATGGTTTCTCCCGCTACCAGCGCTGGGCTTAGGGTGAACGTGAAGCGGCCGTCAGATCCGGCGATGGCAAAGCTGTCGGCTATGCCGTCTCCATTTGTATCAATCTCCACGCGGGCGCCAGGCTCGGCGATGCCGGTTAGCGAATCGCCCTCAGGCGATACCTGCAACTGACGCGCCTGATCGGGGGCCGTGGTGTCGGGCGCCGAAATTTGTGCGGCAGGGCTGCTGTTGCCAGCCGCGTCCACCACAATCACGCTGACGGCTTCTCCGTTGGTCAGCGGCGGTATCAGCGACACGACAAAACGGCCATCGCCGTCGACTACGGCCGTGTAGTCAGGAGCACCGTCGCCGTTCACATCGACCTGAACGCTGGTGCCCGCTGGCGCACTGCCGGTAAGCAGCCGCCCGTCGGGACTTATCTGAAGATCGGTAGCCGGCAGGGGAGGAGGCGCTTCACCATTGTCGCCATCGCCATCGCCATCGCCATCGCCATCGCCATCGCCATCAGCGTCGGGGCGCAGGCCCGGCGTGCGGTCGCCGATGGCATAGCGGTCGATGGGGTTGTCCACCAGCATGCAGTCGTGGGCGCCGTAGAGGGTCAGGGACCAGAAGGCCTGCACGGGCGGCAGCGCGCCTGGTGCAAAGCGCAGCCGGTAGCGGCGGCTGCCGTGCAGAGGCCGGCCCTGGGCGTCATGCCAGGCCAGCGGGTAGATGGCCTCGCGGCTTTCCAGCATGCCGATGTACTTGAGCGCAATTTCGGCGCGGGCCTGGAAGTCGTCGCCAAAACTGCCTTCCACCAGGGCGGGAAGTTCCCAGCCCGAGTCCAGGCGCCGGCCCGTGCTGGCCGCGCGCAGCCGGGGCAGCACGCTGTCCAGTGCGCGCTGCAGTGCGGCTTGCTGTTGCGCATCGGGTGCGCCCAGCCCGGCGCCCAGGCCCACGGCCGCAAAGCGCGCGACCCGTGCGGTGTGTTCCTCTGGTGGCGGGTTGTCGCGCAGCGCGGCATTGACCTGGGCGGCGTAGTACGCAGCGTTGGGCACGGCGTCGGGTGCGGCCTGGGGATCGCAGTCCGGGTCGAAGGCGCGGGCCTGCGAGGGCGTGCCCGCCTGCCAGTCGGCCAGCGGGCGCACCGCAAAGCCGTCCTGCAGCGCGTGCACGGCGGGCAGGTCATGCTCGCCATCGACCAGGATGCGGCCTATCACCCACAGCCAGGGCGTGGGCGCGGCAATGTGTGCGCCGGGCGCATCGAACGGTGGCGGCAGCGCCCCCTGCCAGCCGGGCGGCGTGATCAGGAAGGAGCGCGCCGCCGTGCCCGTCAGGCGCTGGCCCAGGTGGGCGAAGGGGTTGGTGAAGAAGTCCAGCAGGCCCAGGACGTAGTAGCGGCCCGCCGTGTCGGGCACGTCGATCACCAGCGGCCCGGCGCCCAGGTCCAGCCAGGCGTTGGTGTAGAGCGTGTCGTTGTTGGGCGTGACCACGCGGCTGGTGCCGGCGCGCAGCAGCTGGCGCGCATGCACGAACTGGTTGCACCAGCGCAGCGGTGCGGGCGCGGCCTCGCCCGCCGCATTGCGCCGGGGCGAGGTGGCCGCGCGCATGCGGCGCATCTCGTACAGCGGGCAGGTGTGGATGACGGCCTCTTCGGCCAGGGTGCTCAGGTCCATGGCGTGTCTCATGCGGCCACGGGCTGCAGGGGCGGAACAGGCCATTGGTGCGCGCCTGCCTGCGGGTGGTACATGCGCAGGATGAGGTAGAAGCGCCCGTGCGGCGTGGGCAGCCAGTTGGCGGCGCCCTGTGCCGGACGGGCATGGCCCAGGTCGATCTGCAGGCTGCCGTCGGCCTCGCGCAGCAAGCCCGGCGTGCGGTCGCCGATGGAGTGGCGGCCGATCTCGTTGCCGTAGAGAAAGCGGTCGGCGTCGTACAGGGTGACCGACCAGAAGGCATCGGCCGGCGGCATGTCGGCGGCATTGAAGCGCAGCACATAGTGCTGGCTGCCGTCCAGCGGCTGCAGGCCTGCGTCGTGGTGGGCGGCGGCGTAGATGGCCTCGCTGGTGGCCAGCGCGCCCAGGCCCAGGTAGGCGGTGCGTGCGCGGCCCAGGTACTCGCTGCCGTAGCGGCCGGTGGACGGCGTCATGGTCCAGGGCCGGGGACGGCGGTTGCGCCCCATGGCGGCCACGGTGCGCACGCCGTCGGCAAAGCCCTCGGTCAGGCCTTCGCGCACGGGCTCCTCCAGCTGCTCCCACGCCATGTGGGCGCTGGCCACCAGGCCGGCCTGGCCGAACCAGGACAGCAGCCCCTGGTCCTCCTTGCGGCCAGGCGCCTCGGCCAGCGCATGGCAGAGGTTGGCAAAAAATCGCGGTGCAACCTCGGCCGCAGGCTCCTGGTTCTCGAAGGCGGCCGCCATGGCGTCCACGGGCGGGCCGACCCAGTTCGTGACGGCGGCCGGGCGGCCTCCTTTCGGCGTGCCCGGCGCGGGCTCCAGCCGGATGTCGGCCTGCAGTGCGCGGGCCGCAGGCCAGTCGGGCGCATCGCCCACCACGGTGCGGCCGATCAGCCAGACCAGGTTGCTGGGGCAGTGCACCAGGCGGTGGCCGGCCAGGTGTTCCGGCACCTGGCCGCCCGGACCGACCAGGACCACGGTCTCGCCTTCGGGCGCGCAGTTGCGCGGTCCCAGGTTCTCGAAATTCTCGGTATAGGCGTCGTACAGGGCCAGCACGAAATAGCGGCCCGGATGCGCGGCGCTGGAGGGCACGGTCAGCAGGCGCGGGCCGTCGGCCAGGTGGATCCAGGCCAGCGAGTACAGCAGGTCGTTGGCGGGCGTGACCACGTCGCGGTCCTCATGGGTGGAGGGCCGCTGGCTGTGGTGCAGCGTGTCGAAGTCGCCGCGCATGTCCAGGCCCAGGCCCACACTCAGACCGGTAGCACGTGCGGCGCCGGCATCGGTCTGCAGGCGGCAGGTGCGGTAGGTCTCTATCAGCGGATAGCCGTAGACAAAGGCAGCCAGGCCGATGGAGCGTGCCAGGGCGCGGCGGACTTCGGGCAGGGAGGGAGGGGTCGGGTTCATGTCCATTGTTTTCTTCAGGGGATGAGGGGTTCAGTCGAGGGTCACGCCCGTGGAGCGCGCCAGGTCCAGCGCCACGGGCAAAAAGGCGGCGTAGGCGGCGCTGGCCTCGGCCGGGCTGTTGCCCTGGGCCTCCAGGCCCAGCGCCTCGACACGCTGGCGCACCTGGGGCTCGCGCATCACGGCGGCCACCTCGCGGCCCAGGCGTTCGACGATGGCATCGGGCGTGCGCGCGGGCGCCATCAGCGAGATCGATCCCGTGATGGCATACACGGGCTCGCGGTAGCCCTGCTCGGCAAAGGTGGGCACATCGGGCAGTGCCTTGCTGCGGCGCGGTCCGGCCACGGCCAGGGCGCGCAGCTTGCCGGCGTCGATGAAGGGCTTGAGCGTGGCGGCCGAGCCCAGCGTCATCTGGATCACGCCGCTGATCAGGTCGATGGACATGGGCCCCTCGCCCTTGTAGGCCACGTGCAGCGACTGCAGGCCGTAGGCCTTGTCCATGAAGACCTGGACTTGGTGCGGCTGCGTGCCCGCCCCCCAGGAACCCATGGCGTACTTGCCCGGCGACTGGCGCACGGCCTCGACCAGGCCCTTGAAGTCCTTGGCCGGCACGGCCGGGTTGACCGCCATCACCATGGAGGGCGAGACCACGTCCGAGACCATGCGCAGCTCGGTGCGCGGGTCGTAGGGCAGCTTCTTGTAGAGCACCAGGTTGGCCGTGATGGGCCCGGGCACGGTCAGCAGCAGGGTGTGGCCGTCGGGCGCGCTCTTGGCCACATGCTCGGTGCCGATGATGCCGCCCGCGCCGCTGCGGTTGTCCACCACCACGGGCTGGCCCAGGCGCTTGGCCAGGCCCTCGGCCAGGATGCGCGCCACGGTGTCGGTGGAGCCGCCGGCCTGGTATTGCACGACGATGCGAACGGGCCGGGCGGGATAGCCGTCCTGGGCCAGCGCGGCGCTGCAGGCCAGGGCAAGGCAGGTCAGCGCGGTGGTGCGCAGCAGGGGTGTGTTCATGGTGGCCTCCTGGTGGGAGATGGAATGGGCATTGGCTTTCATGCAGCCTCCCTGCCGATGACCAGCGCATCGACGGCCACGCAGCCGCCGTCTGCGCGCGGGCGGGCGATCAGGGGGTTGATCTCGGCGCTTTCCAGCGTGGCGCCTGCGCGCTGCGCAAAGCCGGCCAGGGCGCACAGCGTGTCGGCAATGCTGTCCAGGTCCACGCGGGGGCGGCCGCGCGCGCCGTCCAGCACGGCAAAGGCCCGCAGCTCGCGCACCATGGCCAGCGCGTCGTCGCGCGTGATGGGCAGCAGGCGCAGCGAGACATCGCGCAGGATCTCGGCATGGATGCCGCCCAGCCCGAACATCAGCACCGGGCCGAACACCGGGTCGCGGTGCACGCCGGCGATGCACTCCACGCCGCCCTGCACCATGGGGGCGGCCAGCGCGCCGTCGATGTGCGCATCGGGCCGGGCCTGGCGCGCATTGGCCAGGATGCGGTCGAAGGCGGCCTGGGCGCCGGCCGCATCCGCCAGGTTCAGTGCCACGCCGCCCACGTCGGACTTGTGGGCGATGGCATCGCTGCAGACCTTGAGGGCAATGCGTCCGCCCATCTCCTGCGCGGCCTGCGCGGCCTGCGCTGCCTCGGCCGCCGTGCGCACCAGCCGGTGCGGCACCACGGGCACGCCGGCCTCGGCCAGCAGGGCCATGCTGCGCTGCTCCGACAGCGTGCCCGCCGGCAGGTGCAGTGCGCTGCCTGCATCGGCCATCGCGGGCAGAGCCTGCGGTGTTTCATGCAGGCGGGCCAGCGCGCCAATGCAGCGTATGGCCGCGCCCGGGTCGGCGAACACCAGGCAGCCCAGCGCCTCCAGCGCATCGCGGCGCTCGGGCGGGCACAGTGTGCTGACGGCCAGCAGGGTATCGGGATGGTGGGTGCGCAGCGTCTGCACCAGGCTTTGCAGCACGGGCCAGAAGGCGTCGGACAGGCCGCCTGCCGCGAAGAAGCCCAGCCAGCTGTCGAACTGCCGGTCGGCCAGCATCAGGCGGGCGCTGCGCTCCAGCAGCGTCATGTCGTTGGTGACCTGGCCCGTGATGTCCACGGGGTTGCGCGGCGCGGCAAACGGCACCCATTCGCGCAACTGGCGCTGGGCCGCATCGGACAGCGGTGCCACGTCCAGGCCGGCTGCGCTGGCGTCGTCGGCCATCATGGCGCCCACGCCGCCCGAGACCGTGAACAGCCCGATGGACCTCCCCTTGGGGGCCCGGGCGATGGAGGCACTGGCCGCCAGCGCGAAGAAGTCGGTGATGGAATGCGCGCGCAGCACGCCGTAGCGGCGGAACACCGCGTCATAGACGGCATCGTTGCCCGCCAGCGAGGCCGTGTGCGATGCGGCGGCGGCCGCGCCCAGGGCGCTGGTGCCCACCTTGCACATGACCACGGGCTTGCCGCGCTCCTGCGCCAGGGCCAGGGCCGCGCGCAGCCGGGGGCCGTCGCGGCAGCCTTCCATGTAGGCCATGATCACGTCGGTCTCGGGGTCCTGGGCCAGCCAGGCCAGGCCATCGGCTAGCTGCACATCGGCCTCGTTGCCCGTGGTGGCCCACAGCGACAGGCCCAGCCCGCGCTCGCGCGCCAGGCTGTAGGCATAGGCACCGAAGGCGCCCGACTGGCTGACCATGCCGATGCGCCCGGGCCGCACCAGCCCGCCGCCCGGCGCGGGCGAGAACGTGGCGTAGACCTGGTGGCCGGGGCGCATGAAGCCCAGGCAGTTCGGGCCTATGAGGCGTATGCCCGCCTCCTGCGCGCGCCGCGCCAGCGCCTGCTGGGCGGCCGTGCCGTCGGAGCCGGTCTCGGCATAGCCCGAGGAAAACAGCACCATGGACTGCACGCGCGCAGCGGCCGCATCCTCCAGCACGCCGGCCACCTGCGACTGCGGCACGGCGACGATGGCCAGGTCCACCGGCGCGCCGATGGCGGCCAGCCGCTCGTGCGCGGGCAGGCCCTGCACGCGGCTGGCGCGCGGGTTCACCGCATACAGCGCGCCGCCGTAGCCGAAGCGCAGCAGGTAGTCCAGCGGAATGCCGCCGATCTTGCTGGCCTGGTCCGAGGCGCCGACCACGGCGATGGAGCGCGGCGCGAACAGCGCGTCGAGCCGGGAAGTGTCGAAGCAATGGCTGTCGGTCATGGGTGTCCCTCAGAAGTTGTGGCGCACGCCCAGCGCCAGGGACCGCACGCCGTCGCCGCTGTTGGCGGCCACCGGCACGTTGGCAATGGCGGCCGAGGCATTGGCCGCGTTGCCCAGCTGCAGCCAGCGCGCGTAGAGCACGGTGCGCTTGCTCAGCGCGTAGTCGTAGCCCAGCGTCCAGGTGTTCTGGGCGCGGTCCGTGCCGCCCACCTCGCGCCGCGCCACCGAGACCAGCAGCTTGGAGCGCGCATCCACGCTCCAATCGGCGCCCAGCTGGGCCAGCTTCGCCTTGGGTGTGCCGGCACGGTCCACGCGGTTGATGACGTAGTTGCCCGTCAGGCGCAGCCCGTCCAGGGCTTCCCAACTGGCCGACAGTGCCTGGTACTGGCTGGTGGCGGGCGCGGCCACGGGTGCGGCGGCGCTGCCTTCCACGGACTTCTGGAAGCTGTAGGCCAGGAACCAGGGCTTCTGGTTCCAGCCCAGCGTGGCGCCATAGAGGCGGCCGTTGCTGCTGTTCGGCGAAGCCACTTCGCCGAAGGAATAGGCCAGGTCCGCCAGCCAGGGCTGGCCTGCCGGCGTGCGGTAGCGCACCAGGTTGTTGGCCCGCGCCGCAAACGGCCGCAGGCCGGCCTGGGCATCGGTGGCCGACACCAGGTTCAGCGAGGAAAACAGCGCGTTCATGCCCAGCGGATCGGCGCGGAACAGCGCGCCGAACATGGGCGTGTACATGCGGCCCATCTCCACGGCGCCCCAGCCGCTGTTCAGTCCCACCCAGGCCTGCCGCGTGAAGGCCAGGCCCGGGCCGGGAATGGTGCCCAGGCCCGTGTCCGGCGCCACGCCGGCCTCCAGCATGAACTGGGCGCGCAGGCCGCCACCCAGGTCCTCGCTGCCGCGAAAGCCGATGCGCGATGCCGCGCTGCCCCCATCCTCCAGCCGGCTCAGGCGCGTGGCGCCCGACCTTGCGCTGTTGATGTGGACGTCGACGATGCCGAACATCTCCACGCTGCTCTGGGCCCACGCGGACGTGCCCAGGGCCGCCATGCCGCCGGCGGCCAGCCAATGCTTGTGCTTCACGAACTTGTCTCCTTGGTAGCGCCCCGGATGCTTTGCCCGGTGGCTTGCTTGCTACTATCCCGAGCGACAGGGGATGCACTCTGTCAAGCCATTGACAAATGGCGGTACATGGGCACCGGACTAACCCGGGGCCTTCGACATCGTGAGAGAACCATGCGCTCCAAGCCTGCTCCCGTGGCCGACCCTTCGGCGCTGATCCGCCGCGCCCTGGGCCTGTGCCGCATGCTGCGCAACTGGCCGCCCGAGGTGCTGGATGAGCTGACGGCGCTGTCCCGCCTGGGCCGCTACGAGCGCCACCAGCAGGTGCGCGCCGCCGACCCCAAGCGGCGCGAGGTGCTGGTGGTGGCTTCGGGCTGCGTGGAAGTGGGCGGCGTGGACGCCACGGGCTCGCGCTTCGTGCTGTCCATGCACAGCGCGGGCGACATCGTCGGCCTGGCGCGGCTGCTGGAGCACACGCAATTCGTCTACGACTACCACGCGCACCAGCCCACCGTGCTGGTGGAGATACCCGGCGAGTCCTTCCTGGCCCTGCTCGATGCCCATCCGCCGCTGTGGAAGGACATCTGCCTGCTGGTGCTGGCGCGCATGCACGAGCTGATCGTCGTCCAGCAGCGCCACGCCTTCAGCAACATCGACAACCGCGTGGCCGAACTGCTGGCGCGGCTGGCCCCCACGCATGGCCAGCCCGCGCCCGACGGGCAGGGCGTGGTGCTGCGCATCTCGCAGAGCGACCTGGCCGCCATGCTGTCGGTCTCGCGCCAGACCATCAACAAGGAGCTGCGCCTGCTGGAGCAGCGCGGCCTGCTGCAGGCCGCCTATGGCCGGCTGACCATCGTCGACCTGGCGGGCCTGCTGCGCCTGGCCGATGCGGGCGCGAGGGCGGGGCCCTAGCCCCGGTCCGCGGGAATCAGTCCTCGTCCAGAGGCGAGGCATCCTCGCCGAACAGGGCCTGGCCGTCGGCGCGCAGCAGCTCCAGCATGTGCCGGGCGGCGGGCGACAGATAGCCGTCGCGCCGGCAGGTCACGCCCAGGTGGCGGCGCAGCGTGGTGGCCGGCAGGCGCACTTCCCTGAGCGTGCGGCTGCGCTCCAGCCGCAGCGTGTGGCGCGAGACGAAGGTCAGCAGATCGGTCTTGGCCACCATGCGCGGCAGCAGCGGGATGGAGCCCGCCTCCACCTGCACCGTGGGCGCCGGCATGCCGCGCGAGGTGAAGGCCTGGTCCAGCCATTGCCGGCTGGGAATGTTGGCGCTGGGCAGGGCCCAGGGATGGCGCAGCAGCGCGGCCATGGTGATGCGCTGGCGCTCGAAGACGGGGTGGTCCTGGCGCGCCGCGACTACCACCACATCCTCGGCGATCGGGTGGGAGACCAGCTCGGGATCGCCCTCGGCCGTGAGGCCGATCAGCAGGTCCAGCTGGCCCTCGCGCAGGCGGTCGCGCAGTTCCCAGCTGGGGCCGATCACGATGCTGATGGTGATGCGCCGCCCGTCGGCCAGGGCCTTGCTGCACAGCTCGGGCAGCAGGTGGTCGGCGGCCACAGGCCCGCTGCCGATGCGCACATGGCCGGCATGGCCTTCGTTGAAGTCGCGCACCTCGCGCAGCGCCTCCTGGCTGGCATTGCGCAGCATGCGCGCGCGGGCCAGCAGCACATCGCCCAGCGGCGTGAGGCGTATGCCGCGCCCGGCACGCTCGAACAGCGCGCCGCCCACGGTCAGTTCCAGGCGCTGTATGCATTTGCTCAGCGCGGGCTGGGTGCGCCCCAGCTGTTCTGCGGCCCGGCCCAGGTGCCCGAGGTCGGCCACGATCTCGAAGAAGCGCAGGTCGCGCAGGTGCAGGTCCATCGATGAATAAAAGTGATGTTTGAATGAACATTATCGAATGGACGGAATGGGTGGCGCTCACAAGAATGCGGTGCATCGACAAAGCGAATTGCCCGTTTCCATGACCGCCACTACCCACCCGCCCACCGTTTTCGTGACCGCGCCACGCCTGGCGCCCGCCGGGCTGCAGCGCCTGCAGGCGGCGCACTGCCGCGTGCTGTACCTGCAAGACGGCGGCGGCGAGGCCGAGGTCGCCGCCGTGCTGGCACGCGAGAGCGTCGATGCCGTGATCTCGCGCACGGCCACGCTGTCGGCCGCTGCCATCGCGGCCTGTCCCACGCTCAAGGTCATCTCCAAGCACGGCGTGGGAGTGAGCAATATCGATGTGGCCGCGGCCAGCCAGCGTGGCATTCCGGTCTATGTGACGCCGGGCGCCAATGCCCAGTCCGTGGCCGAGATGACGCTGGGCCTGATGTTCGCGGCCGCCCGCCGCATCGCCTGGATGGATGCCGAGCTGCGCGCCGGCCGCTGGTCCCGCGCCCAGGACGGCCTGGAGCTGAGCGGCCGCACCCTGGGCCTGCTGGGCTTTGGCCAGGTGGGCCAGCGCGTGGCGCGCGTGGCGCTGGCGCTGGGCATGCAGGTGGTGGCCTTCGATCCTGCATTCGATCCGGCCTGCGCCCCAGGGCCCGGCACCGTGGCGGGCGTGCGCATGCTGGGCTCGGTGGACGAGCTGCTGCCCCTGTCCGATGTGCTCAGCCTGCACGTGCCCCTGAATGCTCGCACGCGCCATCTGCTCGATGCCGGCCGCATCGCCCAGCTGCCGCGCGGCGCCCTGCTGGTCAACACCGCGCGGGGCGAGGTGGTGGACGAGGCGGCGCTGATCCACGCCCTGCGCAGCGGCCACCTGGCCGCCGCCGGCCTGGACACCATGGCCGAGGAGCCCCTGCCTGCGGGCCACGCCCTGGCCGCGCTGGACAACGTGGTGCTGACGCCGCATGTGGGCGGCTCCACGCCCGCTGCGCTGGCGGCCATGGCCGACATGGCCGCCGCCAATGTGCTGGGCTGGCTGCAGGGCTGCCCGGCCGACCCTTCCCATTGCGTGAACCCCGAGGTTCTGCGCTGAGCTGTTTTTCCCGGAGATTTGCCATGACCACCCCATCCAGCCAATGGCCTGCGGGCTACCGCATCCATCCGCGCGCCGCAGGCCCCGAGGCCGGCGTCGTCCAGGCCTTCAAGGCCATTCCCGTGGCCGCCATCGGCGACGCCATGAGCCGCAATGTCGGCGCCATCGGCCTGCGCCAGTACCACGCGCGGCTGGAGGCCGTTCTCTGCGGCCCCGCCGTCACCGTGCGCGTGCGGCCCGGCGACAACCTCATGATCCACAAGGCGCTGATGATGGTGCAGCCCGGCGATGTGCTGGTCATCGACGGCGGCGGCGATGTCTCGCAGGCCCTGGTCGGCGGCCTGATGCGCACCACCTGCCTGGCGCGCGGCCTGGGCGGCCTGGTCATCGACGGCGCCATCCGCGACCTGTGCGAATGGGCGCAGGACGGCATGCCCATCTTTGCGCGCGGCCACACGCACCGCGGGCCCAGCAAGGACGGCCCGGGCGAGATCAATGTGCCCGTGGCCTGCGCCGGCCTGGCCGTGCTGCCCGGCGACCTGATCGTGGGCGATGCCGACGGCGTGATCGCCGTGCCCGCGGCCGAGGCCGCCGAGGTGCTGCGCCGCAGCCAGGCCCACCTGGCCCGCGAGGCCGTCATCCGCGAGACCAACCGCAGCGGCACGGCCGACCCCGAGCGCTTCGACGCCGTGCTGCGCGCCAAGGGCCTGCCGGTCTAGCGTCCCGCGCGCAGGCTGCGCCCGACTTTTTCCCGCCATAACGATTCCAAGGAGACAAACAATGACAATGCGCAGACGGCATCTTCTGGGCGGCGCTGCCGCCGCCCTGGCCACGGCCTTCCCTGCACTGGCGCTGGCCCAGGGCGAATGGCCGCAGCGGCCCGTGCGCCTGGTCGTGCCGTTTCCGCCCGGCGGCGGCACGGATGCCACCTCGCGCCTGGTGGCCGACCGGCTCAACCTCGCCATGGGCTGGACCATGGTCATAGACAACAAGCCCGGCGCGGGCGGCAACATCGGCCTGGATGCCGTGGCCAAGGCCGCGCCGGACGGCTACACCATCGGCATGGGGCAGGCCGCCAACCTGGCCATCAATCCCAGCCTCTACGCCAAGATGCCCTTCGATGCGCTCAAGGACTTCACGCCCATCGCCAGCGTGGCCCTGCAGCCCGTGGTGCTGACCGTGCGGCGCGACTCGCCCTTCAAGAACCTGCAGGACTTCATCAAGGCGGCCAAGGCCAGGCCCGGCACCTACGGCATCGCCCAGGCCGGCAATGGCACGGTAGGCCACCTGGCCGGCGAAATGCTGGCACGCCGCGCGGGCATCGAGGTGCTGCAGGTGCCCTACAAGGGCGCCAATACCGCCCTCACCGACCTGATGGGCGGGCAGGTGGACCTGTACTTCGGCAACACGGTGTCGGTGATGTCGCAGCTGGCCACGGGCAAGATCCGTGCGCTGGCCGTCACCTCCGCCCAGCGCGTGCCGTCCCTGCCCGACGTGCCCACGGTGGCCGAGCAGGGCTATCCGGGCTTCGAGGCCTCCACCTGGCTGGGCCTGGTGGGGCCGGCCAACCTGCCCGCCCCCATCGCCGAGCGCATTGCCGACGCGACCATGAAGCTGCTGGCCACCAAGGAGGTCAAAGAAAAGCTGGCCCAGGAAGGCAGCATGGCCACGCCTGCCAATGGCGCGCAGTTCGGCGAGTGGATTCGCAGCGAGCATGCCAAATGGGGCAAGCTGATCCGCGAGGGCAAGTTCCAGATCAACTGACCATGGCAGCCCCAATCGAGGTCGACCGGCTCGACACCCCCAGTTCCTCCGCACCCCTGCCCGCACACCTGCCCGCACTCTTGGGCGCGGGCCAGGCCTCCTCCACGCCGCGCAGGCTCAGGCGCATCCTGTCGCTCGATGATTTCGAGCGGGCGGCGCGCCACCACCTGCCTGCGCCGATCTTCGCCTACGTCAGCGGCGGCTGCGAGACCGACAAATCCCTGCGCGCCAACCGCGAGGCCTTCGATGCCCACCGCTGGGTGACGCGCGTGCTCACCGACACTTCGCGGCGCACGCTGGCCACACCGCTGCTGGGCCAGACCTGGGCTGCGCCCTTCGGCATCGCGCCCATGGGCATCAGCGCGCTGTCGGCCTACCGGGGCGACCTGGTGCAGACGCGCGCGGCGGCGGCCGCCCGCATCCCGGCCATCCTGAGCGGCACCTCGCTGATCCGCATGGAGGAGGTAGTCCAGGCCAATCCCCAGGCCTGGTTCCAGGCCTATGTGCCCGGCGAGACCGAACGCATCGTGCAGTTGCTGGGGCGCGTGGAGGCCGCAGGCTTCGCCACCCTGGTCGTCACCGTGGACACGCCCGTGTCGGGCAACCGCGAGAACAACATCCGCGCGGGCTTCTCGACGCCGCTGCGGCCCGGCCTGCGCCTGGCGTGGGAGGGCATCACCCATCCGCGCTGGCTGCTGGGCACGGCGCTGCGCACCCTGGTGCGGCACGGCATGCCGCACTTCGAGAACTCGCAGGCCACGCGCGGCGCGCCCATTCTCTCGTCCACCGTCACGCGCGACTTCGGCGCACGCGACCACCTGAGCGGGGAACACCTGGCCCTGATACGCCGGCGCTGGAAGGGCCGCCTCGTGGTCAAGGGCATCCTCAGCCCGCAGGACGCGCTGGCCGCGCGCGATGCCGGGGCCGACGCCATCATCCTGTCCAACCACGGCGGCCGCCAGCTCGATGGCGCGGTCGCGCCCCTGCACATGCTGCCCCTGGTGGTGGAGGCGCTGGGGCCGGACTACCCGGTGATGATCGACAGCGGCTTTCGCAGGGGCAACGACGTTCTGGTGGCGCTGGCCCTGGGCGCGCACTTCGTCTTCGTGGGCCGGCCCTTCAACTATGCGGGCGCCGTGGGCGGCGAGGCCGGCGTGCTGCACGCCATCGCCATCCTGGCGGCCGAGATGCGGCGCAACATGGCCCTGATCGGCGTGCAAGGCCTGCAGGAGCTGGGACCGCAGCACCTGCGACCGCGTTAGCCACGCGCCAGTCCCGAGGGTGGCGTGCCCCGCAATTGGCGCGCGGTTTCGCGGCGATGGGAAAATGGCGGAATGACCGCCTCCACCAACACCCTCACGATCACCCGTCCCGATGACTGGCACCTGCACGTGCGCGATGGCGAAGCCATGCGCAGCGTGGTGCCCCATACGGCCGCGCAGTTTGCGCGCGCCATCATCATGCCCAACCTCAAGCCGCCGGTGACCACCGCCGAGCAGGCGCTGGAGTACAAGCAGCGCATCCTCTCGGCCGTGCCCGAGGGCATGGCCTTCGAGCCGCTGATGACGCTGTACCTCACCGACAACCTGCCGCCCGAGGAAATCGTGCGCGCCAAGGCGGCCGGCGTCGTGGCCTGCAAGCTCTACCCGGCAGGCGCCACCACCAACAGCGACCACGGCGTCACCGACCTGCGCAAGATCTACCCCACTTTGCAAGCCATGCAGCGCGAAGGCCTGCTGCTGCTGGTGCACGGCGAAGTCACCAGCAGCGACATCGACCTGTTCGACCGCGAGGCCGCCTTCATCGACCAGCACCTGATCCCGCTGCGCCGCGACTTCCCCGAACTCAAGATCGTCTTCGAGCACATCACCACGCGCGAAGCCGCCCAGTACGTGACCGAGGCCGACCGCTTCGTGGGCGCCACCATCACGCCCCAGCATCTGCTGTTCAACCGCAACGCCATCTTCACGGGCGGCATCCGTCCCCACTACTACTGCCTGCCCGTGCTCAAGCGCGAGACGCACCGCCTGGCCCTGGTGGAGGCGGCCACCAGCGGCCTGCCCAAGTTCTTCCTGGGCACGGACAGCGCGCCGCACGCGGCCCATCTCAAGGAGCACGCCACCGGCTGCGCCGGCTGCTACAGCGCCCATGCCGCCATCGAGATGTATGCCGAGGCCTTCGACAATGCCGGCGCGCTGGACAAGCTCGAAGCCTTCGCCAGCTTCAACGGCCCGGACTTCTACAGCCTGCCGCGCAACACCGGCAAGATCACCCTGGTGCGCGAAAGCTGGACGCCGCCGGACAGCTTCGCCTTCGGCGAGGCGCAACTGAAGCCGCTGCGCTCGGGCGAAGCCCTGCCCTGGAAGCTGGTTTAAGCTGGCGGGACTGCCACCCGCCAGAGGATTGCCATGCCTGAGCCGCAACCGCGCATCGCCCTGCTGATCGACGCCGACAACGCGCCGGCCGAGATGATCGACGAGATCCTGACCGAGCTGTCGACCTTCGGCGTCATCGACATCCGCCGCGCCTACGGCAACTGGACCAAGCATTCGCTCAGCGGCTGGCAGCGCAAGCTGCTCGATTTCGCACTGCGGCCCATGCAGCAGTTCGACTACTCCAAGCACAAGAACGCCACCGACATGGCGATGACCGTGGACGCCATGGAGCTGCTCTACACCGAGCGGCCCGACGCCTTCGGCATCGTCTCCTCCGACGCCGACTTCACCCCGCTGGTGATGCACCTGCGCTCCAAGGGTGCGGCCGTCTACGGCTTCGGCATGGCGCAGACGCCCCAGCCCTTCGTCAATGCCTGCTCGCGCTTCCTGTACCTGGAGGCGCTGGGCGAGGCGGCGCCCGCCAACGGCAATGGCCAGGACGCCGCGCATGAGGCGGGCCAGGCGGCGGTGCCGCCCGTGGCTGCAGCCGCAGTGGCTACCGCTCCCCAGCCGCCGAACGGCGCTGGAAAGGAGCGTGCGCCGGCCCAGGCCGAGAACGAACCCTCGGCAGAACCCCAAGCCCAGCCCCAGCGTCCCTGCCTGCGCGTTCCCAGCCAGGAACTGCGCCAGGACAAGCGGCTGCTGGCCATGCTGCGCAGCGCCGTCAACGCCACGCAGGACGAAAGCGGCTGGGCCCATGTGGGCGCCGTGGGTGCGCAGATCGGCAACAAGGCCTCGTTCGATGCGCGCAACTACGGCTACGCCACGCTCACCAAGCTGCTGGCGGCCACGCAGGCGTTCGAGATGCGCGACGAGGGCACCTCGCGCGTGGCCGTGCGCGACAAGCGCCTGGCCAAGGCCCAGTCCAGGCCGTCCGGCAATTGACGTTTCCCATCGACTGGAATGCGCCCTGGCTGCAGGGGCTGCAAACGCAGGGCAGGGCGGCCTGCCTGCAGGTGGCGCAGGGCCGGCCGGTCTGGCAGGCCCTGCAGTCACTGGCCGACGCACAGTCGCTGCCCTGGCGCTTTGTGCCCCAGCACGATCTGCCCGATGGCAAGGCCTACGAGCAGTTCATCTTCGAGACGCGCTGCATCCCCACGCGCGACAACCTGCATGACTTCTTCAACGGACTGATCTGGCTGCGCTGGCCCGCGCTCAAGCAGCGCTGCAATGCCCTGCAGGCCCGCGCCATTGCCCAGGCGGGCGTGGGTTCGCAGCGCGGGCCGCTGCGCGATGCCGTCACCGTGCTGGACGAGAACGGCGCCCTGCTGCTGGCGCCGGCCGCGCTGTGCGATGCGCTGCGCCACCGGCGCTGGCACCAGCTCTTCGTGGAGCAGCGCGCGCTGTGGCGCCAGGCCAGGCTGCTGCCCATAGGCCATGCGCTGCTGGAAAAGCTGGTGCAGCCGCGCAAGCCCATCACGGCCCATGTGCTGTGCGTGCACACGGATGGTGCAGGCGCCACGGCAGGCCCCGCCACGGCGGACATCGACGCCTGGCTGGCCGGCAGCATCTGGCTGGAGGCCGACACGCTGGCGTGCAAGCCTTTTGCACCCTTGCCCGTGCTGGGCGTGCCCGGCTGGTGCCACGAGAACGAGAACTTTTCCTTCTATGATGACTCTCTCGTGTTCCGGGCGCCCCGTTCCGCACAAGCATCACAACAAGGAATGACAACGGCGCAGGACCCGGCTTGAAAACAGCCGGTGGGGCCCTCACTTTTCAACGCTGCAGGGCCCAGATCCTTCCCCCTTTCCCCACTTTGTGGAGAACCCACTGATGAAACGCATCGCACTTTTTCTTTTGACCAACGTCGCCGTCGTGGTGGTGCTGGGCATCGTCGCCAGCCTGCTGGGCGTCAACCGCTTCCTGACTTCCAATGGCCTGAACCTCGGGGCCCTGCTGGGCTTCGCCTTCATCATGGGCTTTGGCGGCGCCATCATCTCGCTGCTGATCTCCAAGCCCCTGGCCAAGTGGAGCTCGGGCGTGCACGTGATCAACGAGCCGCGCAACGCCGATGAGGCCTGGATCGTCAACACCGTGCGCGGCTTCGCCGACCGTGCCGGCATCGGCATGCCCGAAGTCGGCATCTACGAGGGCGAGCCCAATGCCTTCGCCACCGGCGCCTTCAAGAACTCGGCCCTGGTGGCCGTGTCCACGGGCCTGCTGGAAGGCATGACGCGCGAAGAGGTGGAGGCCGTGATCGGCCACGAGGTCGCCCACATCGCCAATGGCGACATGGTGACCATGACCCTGATCCAGGGCGTGATGAACACCTTCGTGGTCTTCCTGTCGCGCGTCATCGGCTATGCCGTGGACAGCTTCCTGCGCAAGAACGACGAAAGCAGCTCGGGCCCCGGCATCGGCTACTACGTGACCACCATCGTGCTGGACATCGTGCTGGGCTTCCTGGCCGCCATCATCGTGGCCTGGTTCTCGCGCCAGCGCGAATTCCGCGCCGACGCGGGCGCCGCCCAGCTCATGGGCCGCAAGCAGCCCATGATGAATGCCCTGGCCCGCCTGGGCGGCATGCACCCCGGCGAGCTGCCCAAGAGCGTGGCCGCGATGGGCATTGCCGGCGGCATCGGCAAGCTGTTCTCGACCCACCCGCCGATCGAAGAGCGCATTGCCGCGCTGCAGAACGCGCAGAACCTCTGATTCAGGATCAGGTTCGACACGCTGGAGCCTGTCCAGTGGGAGCCCGGTCATCGACGGGGCTCCGCTTCCCGAAGCCCCATCAGAAATGCTTGTCCGGTGCTGCATTTATGCGAATGTAGTAACGTACAAGCATTTTCTTTGACGGAGGTGCGTCATGCAGATTTCGACCTTCAGCAGCCGTGAATTCAACCAGCATGTTTCCGCTGCCAAGAAAGCGGCCAGCGGTGATGACGTGGTCTACATCCTGGACCGGGGGCAACCTGCCCACGTGCTGATGAGCATTGAGAAATTCCGTGAACTGTCGGGGCAGACACGGAGCATTCTTCAATTGCTGGACATGCCCGAGGCCGCCGATATCGATTTCGACATTGAGCGCACGAAGGATTTGCCGCGCGCCGTGGACCTGTCCTGATGTATCTGGTGGACTCCAACATCGTTTCCGAACTGCGCAAGGCATCGTCGGGCCGCGCGAACGATGGCGTTGTGGCCTGGGCGCAATCGGTCGCGGCCGACTCCCTTTTCATCAGCGCGATCACGCTGATGGAGCTGGAGAAAGGCGTGCAGTTGAAAGCCCGGCAAGACCCGGTTGCCGGGCAGGTGCTGCGCCGCTGGCTGGTGGAACGCGTGTTCACGGCCTTTCAGGGGCGTGTGCTGCCAGTGGATGCGATGGTTGCCATGGAAAACGCGGCCTACCACGTGCCTGCGCCGCGGCCGCTGGCCGACAGCCTGATTGCGGCCACGGCGAAGGTGCATGGCTTGTGCGTGGTCACTCGCAACATCAAGGATTTCGAGCCGTTCCATGTTCATGGAGTGCGCGTCTTGAACCCTTGGATGTAGGGCCCGTCTCAACCTCACGTACAGCCAGACTTGATCTTTACCCAGGCTTCACAAGCCCCTGTCAACAACCGGCAGGGGCTTTTTCGTTGTATCTGCATGGCCGCCCAAAGTGCGGCCAGGAGTGCATCGTGAAGTCTGTATCGATTCAAACGCCGGGCCGTCGCCTGGTTCCGGCCCTGGTCCTGGCTGCCGCCACCCTGGCATTGACCGGCTGCGTGGTGGCGCCTGCCTATCCCGTAGGTCCTTCGGGCGAGGTGGTCTACGCGCCCATGGCGCCGCCGCCGCTGCAGACCGAGGTCATTCCGGTCGCTCCCTCGCCGGTCCATGTCTGGATCGGCGGCTCCTGGGGCTGGGGTGGCGGCCGCTATGCCTGGCGCCCCGGCTACTGGGCCGCGCCGCCGCATCCCGGCTATGCCTGGCGTCCGCACGGCTGGGACCATGGCCCGCGTGGCTGGTACCAGCGTCCGGGCGGCTGGTACCGCCGCTGATTCAGGTGGCGGCAGCGTCGCCGCTGCCGCTGCCGCCCTGGCCGGCCTTGGCCAGCAGGAAGTCGATGCAGGTGCGCACGGCCCGCGTCTGATGACGGTCGGGCAGGTACAGCAAGTACATGTGGGTGCCGAAGATGCTCAGGCGGTACTCCTGCAGGGTCAGCACCACCTCGCCGCTGGCCACCTTGTCCTGCACGACGTAGTCGGGCACCAGGCCCACGCCCAGGCCCGCCAGAATGCCCTGGCGCAGGAATGGGAAGTGCTCGGAGATCATGGTCGGTGCCAGCAGCACCTCCTGGCGGTCCGTTCCCTGGTAGGCCGACAGGCGCAGCTGGCGGCCCATCACGCCGGCCGTGATCAGCGGGCTGTTGCGCAGCTCGTACAGCGTGGCGGGCAGGCCGTGCTGCTGCGCATACTCGCGTGAGGCGCAGGCCACGTAGTGCACATTGCCCAGGCTGCGCGCAATCACCGACAGCGGCGGCTCCTGGATCACGCGGATGGCGATGTCCACCTCGTCGCGCAAATGGTCGGCCCGGTTCTCGAACAGCACATCCAGCACGATGCCCGGATACAGCCGCTTGAACTCGATCAGCCAGTCGCTCATCACGATCTGCCCATAGCCGCTGGGCACGCTCAGCCCCACGCGCCCCGCCATCCCCTGGCCCAGGGACGTGATCGTCTCGCGCGCCGACATCATCTCGTTCTGGATCGCGCGGCCATGCTCGTACATCCGCATCCCCACCTCGGTAGGCTCCACGCGCCGCGTGGTGCGCCGCACCAGCTGCACCCCCACCGATTTTTCCAGCTGCGTCAGGTGATAGCTCACATTGGCCCGCGTCATCTTCAGCTTGCGCGCCGCCTGGCTCAGATTGCCGCTATCGATGATTTCCACCAGCAGGGTCAGCGAGTTCAGATCCATGGATATGTCCAGATACTTTGCTTCGCCCACAGCCTATGAAATGGGCGGGGCTCCAAAACCAGGGACACCGAGCAAGGGCCTACGCCGGCCGTGCCGCCCTGCAGCGATGGTGTCGTCCCCCTCCTCGCGCAGCGAATAGAGGGGGAAGGCGCGCAAGCGACTCAATGTCAAAGATTTTTTTACAGTCTGTCAATGATTCATGGGATTGTAAAGAACCATTGTCGTAGCAAGAATGGATGTTTTGAGTGGAAAACCCAAGTTCGGAGACATACAGATGAGCGAACAAGCCCAGGCTTCCGTGGTCCAGACCCGCCTTGATGGTGCCGTGCTGGTGGTCAGCATCAACAACCCCCCCGTGAATGCCCTGGGCCAGGCCGTGCGCGCCGGCCTGCTGGCTGCCGTGGAGCAGGCCGAATCGGATGCCGCCGTGAAGGCCGTGCTCATCGTGGGTGAGGGCAAGGCCTTCATCGCCGGAGCAGACATCCGCGAATTCGGCAAGCCCGCCATGCCGCCCTCGCTGCCCGAGGTGCTCAATCGCCTTGAAGCCTCCGACAAGATCGTGGTCGCCGCCATCCATGGCCCGGCCCTGGGCGGCGGCCTGGAAGTGGCCATGTCGGCCCACTACCGCTTGGCTTTGCCGGCTGCCAAGCTCGGCCTGCCCGAAGTCAACCTGGGCCTGCTGCCCGGCGCCGGCGGCACGCAGCGCGCACCGCGCCTGATGGGCGTGAAGGCGGCCGCCGACCTCATGCTCAGCGGCAAGCACCTGTCGGCCAAGGCTGCGCTCGCTGCCGGCCTGGTGGACAAGCTGGTGGACGGCACCGACGCCACGGCCGCAGGCCTGGCCTACGCCAACGAGCTGCTGGCAACCAATACCGCGCCGCGCCGCACGCGTGACATCGAGATTGCCGACAAGGCCGCCGCCCTGGCCGAACTCGACGCGCTGGCCGCCGAGACCGCCAAGAAGAGCCGCGGCCTGTTCTCGCCGCTGAAGATCGTGGAATGCGTGCGCGCCGCCGTGGAGCTGCCCTTCGACGAAGGCATCGCCAAGGAGCGCGCCCTGTTCGTGGAATGCCTGAACAGCCCGCAGCGCGCCGGCCTGATCCACGCCTTCTTCGCCGAGCGCGAAACCGCCAAGATTCCCGAAGCCAAGGCCGCTGCGCCGCGCCACTTTGCCAAGATCGCCGTCATCGGCGGCGGCACCATGGGCGCCGGCATCACGGTGTCCGCGCTGGACGCGGGCCTCGCGGTGACCATGATCGAGCGCGACGCCGACTCCATCGCGCGCGGCCAGGCCAATGTGGAGAAGGTCTACAACGGCCTGATCGCCAAGGGCCGCATGACCGAGGAGGCCAAGGCCGCCGTCATGGCGCGCTACACGCCCAGCACCTCCTATGACGACATCAAGGATGTGGACCTGGTGATCGAGGCCGTGTTCGAGGACCTCGAAGTCAAGAAGGCCGTGTTCAAGGAACTGGACCGCGTCTGCAAGCCCGGCGCCGTGCTGGCCACCAACACCTCCTACCTGGACATCGACGCCATTGCCGCCGCCACCTCGCGCCCGCAGGACGTGATCGGCCTGCACTTCTTCAGCCCCGCCAACATCATGAAGCTGCTGGAGATCGTGGTGCCCGCCAAGGTGGCGCCCGACGTGGTGACCACGGCCTTCGAGCTGGCCAAGCGCATGAAGAAGGTGCCCGTGCGTGCCGGCGTCTGCGACGGCTTCATCGGCAACCGCATCCTGGCCGTCTACAAGCAGGCTGCCGACTACATCATGGAAGACGGCGCCAGCCCCTACGAGATCGACGAGGCCGTGCGCGGCTTCGGCTACCCGATGGGCCCGTTCCAGGTCACCGACCTGGCCGGCGGCGACATCGGCTGGGCCACGCGCAAGCGGCGCGCTGCCACGCGCGATCCCAAGGCCCGCTACGTCGAAGTGGCCGACCGCGTCTGCGAGCGCGGCTGGTTCGGCCAGAAGACGGGCCGTGGCTTCTACCTCTACCCGCAGGGCGCGCGCGTCGGCCAGCCCGACCCCGAAGTGCTGGCCATCGTCGATGCCGAGCGCGCCAAGAAGGGCGTGACGCCGCGCAAGTTCACCCCTGAGGAAATCATGCGCCGCTACATGGCCGCCATGGTCAACGAAGGCGCCAAGGTGGTGGAGGAGGGCATTGCCCTGCGCCCGCTGGACGTGGACGTGACCTTCCTGTCCGGCTACGGCTTCCCGCGCTTTCGTGGCGGCCCCATGAAGTGGGCCGACATGCAAGGTCTGGACAAGGTGCTGGCCGACATCCGCGAATTCGCCAAGGAAGACGCGCTGTTCTGGAAGCCTGCTCCCCTGCTCGAAAAGCTCGTGGCCGAAGGCCGCGATTTCGAAAGCCTGAACAAGGCAGCGTAAGCCGCCCCCGCGTTTCACCGCCATGCCCTTGACCCGCTCCGTCCAACGCAGAGCGGGCAGGGCCGTGCACAACCACAACAATTTTCCAGAGACAAGCAAGGACCGACCATGCGCGAAGCCGTCATCGTTTCCACTGCCCGCACGCCCCTGACCAAGTCGCACCGCGGCGAGTTCAACGTCACGCCCGCCGCCCAGCTGGCGGCCTTCTCGGTCAAGGCCGCGGTCGAGCGCTCGGGCATCGACCCGGCCATGATCGAGGACCTGATCCTGGGCTGCGGCAACCCCGACGGCTTCCAGGGCCGCAACCTGGGCCGCCAGACCGTGCTGCGCGCCGAGCTGCCCCTGTCCATCGCGGGCACGACCATCACGCGCTTTTGCGCCTCGGGCCTGCAGTCCATCGCCATCGCGGCGGGCCGCATCGTGGCCGAGGGCGTGGACGCCATGCTGGCCGGCGGCATCGAGACCATCTCGGGCATCCGCCCCGGCAACAACCTGCCCACCGACATGGACCCTTGGCTGGTCGAGCACAAGCCCGCGCTGTACATGGCCATGATCGACACGGCCGACATCGTGGCGCGCCGCTACGGCATCAGCCGCGAGGACCAGGACGCCTTCTCGCTGCAAAGCCAGCAGCGCACGGCCGCCGCCCAGGCCGCCGACCTGTTCAAGGACGAAATCATTGCCTGCGCCACGCGCATGGCCGAGAAGAACAAGGACACGGGCGAGATCACCTACCGCGACGTGGTCGCCACCAAGGACAACTGCAACCGCGCCTCCACCACGTTGGAAGGCCTGGCCAAGCTGGAACCCGTCAAGGGCCCGGACCAGTTCATCACGGCTGGCAATGCCTCGCAGCTGTCCGATGGATCGTCGGCCTGCGTGCTGATGGAGGCCCAGCAGGCCGAGCGCCTGGGCCTGTCCCCGCTGGGCGCCTTCCGCGGCTTTGCCGTGGCCGGCTGCGAGCCTGACGAAATGGGCATCGGCCCCGTCTTCGCGGTCCCCAAGCTGCTGGCGCGCCACGGCCTCAAGGTCGAGGACATCGACCTGTGGGAACTCAACGAGGCCTTCGCCTCCCAGGCCCTGTACTGCCAGCGCAAGCTGGGCATTCCCAACGAGCGCCTGAACGTCAACGGCGGCGCCATCTCCATCGGCCACCCCTTCGGCATGACGGGTGCGCGCCTGGCGGGCCACATCCTGCTGGAAGGCCAGCGCCGCAAGGCCAAGTGGGGCGTGGTCACCATGTGCATCGCAGGTGGCATGGGCGCCGCAGGCCTGTTCGAAATTTATTGAATAAGCACCCCCTGAGCGGCTGGCGCCGCTTCCCCCTCTCTCGCTTCGCGGGAGGGGAACGACGCCCTTGCTGCGGGGCGGCCCTTGCTCGGCGTCCCTCGCTTAGGGCATGCCAATTTCAGGGCTGCAAACGGCTTACAACGCCACGGATTACTGGGGAATAGCAATGGATTTGCAATTTACGACTGAAGAACTGGCCTTCCGCGACGAGGTTCGCGGCTTCCTCAAGGACAAGCTGCCCGAGGACCTGTCGCACAAGGTCAAGAACGGCCTGCAACTGAGCAAGCAGGACATGGAGCGCTGGCACGCCATCCTCAACGAGCGCGGCTGGCTGGCCAACCACTGGCCCGAGCAGCACGGCGGCCCGGGCTGGAGCGCGGTGCAGAAGTTCATCTTCGAGCATGAATGCGCGCTGGCGGGCACGCCGCGCATCGTGCCCTTCGGGCTGAGCATGCTGGGCCCCGTCCTGATCAAGTACGGCAACGAGGCGCAGAAGGCCCACTGGCTGCCGCGCATCCTCAATGGCGCCGACTGGTGGTGCCAGGGCTATTCGGAGCCGGGTTCGGGCTCGGACCTGGCCTCGGTCAAGACGTCGGCCGTGCGCGATGGCGATCACTACATCGTCAACGGCCAGAAGACCTGGACCACGCTGGGCCAGCACGCCAACATGATCTTCTGCCTGGTGCGCACCAATCGCGAAGCCAAGGCGCAGCAGGGCATCAGCTTCCTGCTGGTGGACATGAACTCGCCCGGCGTGGAAGTGCGCCCCATCATCACGCTGGACGGCGAGCACGAGGTCAACGAAGTCTTCTTCACCGACGTCAAGGTGCCCGTGGAAAACCTGGTCGGCGAGGAGAACAAGGGCTGGACCTACGCCAAGTACCTGCTGACCTACGAGCGCACCAACATCGCGGGCGTGGGCTTCTCGGTGGCCGGCCTGGAAAAGCTCAAGGCCGTCGCCGGCCGCATGCTGCGCAACGGCAAGCCGCTGACGCAGGACCCGCTGTTCGCGGCCCGCCTTGCCAAGGTCGAGATCGACCTGGAGAACATGAAGACCACCAACCTGCGCGTGATCGCCGCCGTGGCCGGCGGCGGCGTGCCGGGCGCCGAAAGCTCCATGCTCAAGATCCGCGGCACCGAGATCCGCCAGGAAATCCTGTCCCTGGTGCGCCGCGCCATGGGACCCTACGCCGCGCCCTTCATCGAAGAGGCCCTGCAGGCCGGCTACGACCAGCCTGCCATCGGCGACGCGGCTGCCGCCACGGCCGCCGCCGCGTACTTCAACTACCGCAAGCTGTCGATCTTCGGCGGCTCCAACGAAATCCAGAAGAACATCATCTCCAAGATGATCTTGGGCCTGTGATCGGCAGCAAGGAAAACGGAACATGAACTTCGAACACACCGAAGACCGCCGCATGCTGGCGGACAGCCTCAACCGCTTCGTCTCCGAGCAGTACGCCATCGAGGCGCGCAACCACGTCGCCTATGGCGAGGAAGGCCACAGCCCGCTGCTGTACGGGCAGTTCGCGGACATCGGCGCCATCGGCGCGCTGTTCCCCGAGGACGCTGGCGGCTTCGGCGGCCAGGGCTTCGACATCAGCGTGGTCTTCGAATGCCTGGGCCGCGGCCTGGTGGCCGAGCCGCTGCTGGGCGCCCTGGTCGTGGGCCAGGCCCTGATCGCGGCCGGCAGCGATGCGCAAAAGGAACAGCTGGCAGCCATCATCGGCGGCACGTCCATCGCGGCCCTGGCCCATGACGAGCCCGGCAGCCACTACGAACTCAACAACGTCGCCACCACGGCCGTGCGCAGCGGCGACGGCTGGGTGCTGAACGGCGCCAAGGGCGTGGTCGCCTTCGGCGAGAAGGCCGACCTGCTGCTGGTCTCGGCCCGCACCTCGGGCAGCCAGTACGACGAGGCCGGCATCAGCCTGTTCCTGGTCCCCGGCAATGCCGCAGGCATCCAAAGGCGCGGCTACAACCGCATCGAGGGCGGCCGCGCGGCCGAGCTGGTGCTGGACAAGGTGCAGGTCGGCGCAGACGCCCTGCTGGGCGAAGAAGGCCAGGGCCTGTCCCTGCTGGAACGTATCAGCGGCTACGCCGTGCTGGCGCTGACCGCCGAGGCCGTGGGCGCCATGGACGTGGCCAAGGACCAGACGCTGGAGTACCTGCGCACGCGCAAGCAGTTCGGCGTGCCCATCGGCAGCTTCCAGGCCCTGCAGCACCGCATGGCCGACCTGCTGCTGGAAGTGGAGCAGGCGCGCTCGGCCGTGATCAACGCGGCCGCCGCCATTGCGGACGAAGACCGCGTGGCGCGCGAGAAGGCCCTGTCGGCCGCCAAGTACAGCATCGGCCGCATCGGCACCCTGGTGGCCGAGGAAAGCATCCAGATGCATGGCGGCATCGGCATGACCTGGGAGCTGCCCCTGGCCCACTACGCCAAGCGCCTGGTCATGATCGACCACCAGTTCGGCGACGAGGACCACCACCTCTCCCGCTACATCGCCCTGGGCGCCCAGCACTGAGCCAAGGAAAGCCGCCATGACCGAAGCGAACCAAGTCCTGCTGACCCGCCGCGAAGGCGCCGTGCTGGTGCTGTCCAACAACAACGTGGCCGCGCGCAATGCGCTGTCGCCCGAGTTCTACGCGGCCGTCTCGGCGGCGCTCAAGAGCGCGGCGACCGACCCCACCGTGGGCGCCGTGGTGCTCACGGGCGAGGGCGGCCACTTCTGCGCGGGCGGCGACCTGCGCCAGCTGGCCAAGCGCCGCGAGCTGCCGGTGCAGGAGCGACGTGCCAAGCTCGAAGGCCTGCATGACCTGATCCGCAGCGTGCGCGACTTTCCCAAGCCCGTGATCGCCGCGGTCGAAGGCGCGGCGGCCGGCGCGGGCCTGTCGCTGGCCCTGGCCTGCGACATGCTGGTGGCGGCGAAGAACGCCGTGTTCTCGGTCGCCTACGTCAAGGTCGGCCTCACGCCCGATGGCGGCGCCACCGCCTTCCTGGCCGAGTTCGTCTCGCGCCAGGTGCTGACCGAGCTGTGCCTGACCGGCGAGCGCATCAGCGGCGAGCGCCTGCATGCCCTGGGCCCCGTCAACCGCCTGTCCGAACCGGGCCAGGCCCAGGCCGACGCCGTGGCGCTGGCCGCCCAGGTGGCCACCGGCCCCGACCAGGCCATGGCCCTGATCAAGGACCTGTGCCGCCAGGCGCCGCGCAACACGCTGGAAGAGCAGCTGGAGCTGGAGGCGCAGTACATGGTGCGCTCGCAGGAGAGCGAGGAATCGCGCGAAGGCATTGGCGCCTTCCTCGAAAAGCGCGCTGCCGACTTCACCAAGCTGCGCGGCTGAAATGAAGCACCCCCTGAGCGGCTGCGCCGCTTCCCCCTCTCTCGCTACGCGGGAGGGGGACGGCGCCCTCGCTGCGGGGCGGCCCTTGCTAGGCGCCCCGGGTTTGGGCCACGCCAGTTGCAAGGGTTATGAGCCGTATGGACGTTGTTGAATAGAGGAATCTCAAGGAGACAAGATGGCAAGCAAGGAAAAATCGGGCGACATCGACTTCCCGCTGGAGGGTGTGCGCGTGCTCGACCTCTCGCGCGTGTTCGCGGGGCCGCTGTGCGGCATGGTGCTGGCCGACTTCGGCGCCGAAGTGGTCAAGGTCGAGCACCCGGGCCGCGGCGACGACACGCGCGACTGGGGCCTGCGCATCGGCAAGACCGAGACCACCTACTACAACAGCATGAACCGCAACAAGCGGTCCATCACGCTGGACCTGCAGACCCCCGAGGGCGTGAAGATCGTCCACGACCTGCTGCCCCAGTTCGACGTGGTCATCCACAACTTCAAGACCGGCGGCGCCGAGAAGCTGGGCCTGGGCTACGAACAGCTCAAGGCCATCAAGCCCGGCATCATCTACTGCGCCGTGGCCGGCTATGACAGCAGCGGCCCCGAGGCCAAGCGCCCCGGCTACGACCTGGTCATCCAGGGCGAGGCCGGCCTCATGGCGCTCAACGGCGAGGCCGGCACGCCGCCGCTCAAGTTCGGCGTGGCCGTGGTCGATCTCATGACCGGCATGTACGCGGCCCAGGCCATCCTGGCCGCGCTGTTCCGCCGCGAGCGCACGGGCAAGGGCCGCCTCATCGAGATGGCGCTGTACGACAGCGGCATCATGATCACCGGCTACTACGGCCTGGACGCCATGCAGCTCGGCCACGACCCCGAGCGCTACGGCAATGCCCACCCCTCCATCGTTCCCTACGGCATGTACGAGGCGGCCGACGGCCCGCTGATCATCGCCGTGGGCAACAACGCCCAGTTCGACAAGTTCTGCCGCCAGGTGGTGATGCGCCCCGACATCGTCGAGGACGAGCGTTTCTCCACCAACGTCAACCGCGCCAAGAACCGCCTGGAGCTGGGCCCCATGCTCAAGGAACTGATCCGCTCCTTCCCGCGCGATCTGCTGCTGGAGCGCCTGACGGCCGCCGGCATCCCCTGCGGCCGCGTGGCCGGCCTGCACGAGGCCCTGACCAGCGAGCGCACGCGCCGTGGCGGCCTGCTGCAGGACATGCCCCACCCCGTGGTCGGCACCACGCCCGTGTTCGCGCCGCCCTACCGCCTGGACGGCCAGCGCCTGCCCATCCGCCATGCACCGCCCACGCTGGGCGAGGGCACGCGCGAGGTGCTGCACCGGCTGCTGAGCATGAGCGACGAGCAGCTGCAGCAGCTGCAGTCCAAGGGCGTGCTGACCCTGCCCGAGACCCCCGCGCAACAGGGATAAGAGGACCGATCACGCGACTGATTCCACGGGGGCCATTGATGCCCGGTCCCCGGCCCCGCCAGGTTTGCATGCCGCACCAAGACGGCACCCATAGACAGCAATACCCAGGAGACAAAACCATGAGCAACCAAGTCACACGCCGCGACATTCTTCAAGGGCTGGCCGCCATCGGCGGCACCAGCCTGCTGGCCACGGGCGCCACCAGCGCCCTCGCACAGGCCGGCAAGCCGGCAGCGTGGCCCACCAAGCCCATCCGCGTGGTCGTGCCCTTCAACGCGGGCGGCGCCACCGACATCATTGCGCGCACCATCGGCGAGGCCCTGGCCAAGCGCGTGGGCCAGCCCGTGGTCATCGACAACCGCGCGGGCGCGGCCGGCATCCTGGGCACGGACGCCGTGGTCAAGGCGCCCGCCGACGGCCACACCCTGCTGGTCTCGCTCAGCACCTCCATGCTGATCAACCAGTTCCTCTACACCAAGTTGCCCTACAACCCGCAAAAGGACATCGCCCTGGTCACCCAGATCGCGGCGGCGCCCGTCACCCTGGTGGTCCATCCCTCGGTGCCGGCCAACAACATGAAGGAGCTGCTGGCCTACGTGAAGGCCAACAAGGGCAAGCTCTCGTACGGCTCCTGGGGCGTGGGCTCGTATGCCCACCTGGCCGGTGCCTACATGAGCAAGACCATGGACGCCGACATGACCCACGCCGCCTACAAGGGCGAGGCGCCCATGATCCAGGAGCTGATCGGCGGCCAGCTGCAGATGTGCTTTTCCAGCGCCCTCAACACCAAGCCCTTCATCGACTCGGGCAAGCTCAAGGCCATCGGCGTCACGGGCAAGGAGCGCATGGAAATCCTGCCCAAGCTGCCCACCATCCATGAGCAGGGCGTGACCGACGACGCCTACGCCATCTACGGCTGGGTGGCCATGGGCGCACCGGCCGGCGTGCCCAAGGAGATCGTGGACCAGCTCTACGGCCACCTGCGCGAAATCGCCAAGGACCCCAAGGTGCTGGAGCGCACCGTGGGCGCAGGCTTCATGCCGCTGATGAACAGCCCGCAGGCCTTCCGCGAGAACTACCAGCGCGACATGCCGATCTGGAAGGCGCTGGTGGAAGAAGCCGGCGCGAAGCTTGATTGAACCCCCTGAGTCGCTTCGCGCCTTCCCCCTGAAAGGGGGACGACACCCTCGGTGCGGGGCGGCCCTTCCTCGGTGTCCCTGGGGTTGGGCTGCGCCTGTTTCATGGACTGCAGGCGGCGCGAGCGCCATGGATAGCTGATATGACTGGATTTTTCCGGCCCGCGGTAGCGGGCCGCCACCGACGACTGCTGAGACAGCTTTGAGAGGAGACTTCATGTACACGCGCAATCCCGCATCCCCGGCACGCCCCACGCGGCGCAGCGTTCTGGCCCTGGCCGCAGCCCCGCTGCTGGCCGGCATGGCCGGCGGCGCCCTGGCCGAGACCGGCTGGCCCAGCAAGATGCTGCGGCTGGTCGTGCCCTTCCCGGCGGGCGGCCCCACCGACACGGCATCGCGCATCGTGGGCCAGAAGCTGGGCGAGCGCCTCAAGCAGACCGTGGTGGTGGAAAACCGCCCTGGCGCCTCCGGCTCCATCGCGGCCGTGCAGGTCGCCAAGAGCCCCGCCGACGGCTACACGCTGATGATGCTGGCCACGCCCACGCTGCTGGCGCCGCACCTGTACAAGAAGGCCGGCTACGACACCGTCAAGGACTTCACGCCCGTGGCCACGGTCTATGACCTGCCCATCGTCATCGTGGTCAACCCCACGCTGCTGCCCGATGTCACCGACCTCAAGAGCCTGATCGCCCACGCCAAGGCCCAGAAGGTCGCGCTCAACTACACCAGCTCGGGCGCCGGCAGCTTCGGCCACCTGAGCATGGAGCTGCTCAAGCAGATGGCCGGCTTCGACATGCAGCACGTACCCTACAAGGGCGGCGTGCCCGCCATCACCGACACCATCGGCGGCCAGGTGCCCATCATGTATGCCGACCTCGTGGCCGCGCTGCCCCATATCCAGGCCGGCAAGCTGCGCGCCATCGCCGTGGGCTCGCCCCAGCGCGTGGCCATGCTGCCCGACACCAAGACCATTGCCGAGCAGGGCATCAAGGGCTACGACGCTGTCTCCTGGGGCGGCCTGCTGGCGCCCAAGGGCACGCCCAAGGCCGTGGTCGACCGCATCGCCAGCGAAGTGCAGCAGATCCTGGCCGACAAGGACATCCAGGAAAAGCTGCTCAACGCAGGCGCCATCGCCGCCTACCAGAACCCCGCCCAGCTGGGCCAGCGCATCCAGCAGGACTACACGCGCTGGGGCCAGCTGATCCGCGACAAGGGCATTGCAGTGGAGTGACATCGACATGAAGACACGCATCACCGAACTCTTTGGCATCGAGCACCCCATCATCCAGGGCGGCATGCACCATGTGGGCCTGGCCGAGCTGGCCGCCGCCGTCTCCAACGCGGGCGGCCTGGGGCTGATCACGGGCCTGACCCAGCGCACGCCCGAGCTGCTGGCGCGCGAGATCGCGCGCTGCCGCGAGATGACGGACAAGCCCTTCGGCGTCAACCTGACCTTCCTGCCCTCGGTCAACCCGCCCGACTACCCGGGCTACGTCAAGGCCATCATCGAAGGCGGCGTCAAGGTCGTGGAGACGGCGGGCAACAACCCGCAGAAATGGCTGCCCGCGCTCAAGGAAGCCGGCATCAAGGTCATCCACAAGTGCACCTCGGTGCGCCATGCGCTCAAGGCCGAGGCCATCGGCTGCGACGCCATCAGCGTGGACGGCTTCGAATGCGGCGGCCATCCGGGCGAGGACGACATCCCCAATTTCATCCTGCTGCCGCGCGCGGCCGAAGAACTGAAGATTCCCTTTGTCGCCTCGGGCGGCATGGCCGACGGCCGCTCGCTGGTGGCTGCGCTGGCGCTGGGCGCCGAGGGCATCAACATGGGCACGCGCTTCATCGCCACGCAGGAAGCGCCCGTGCACGACAACGTCAAGCAGGCCATCGTCGCGGCCAGCGAGCTGGACACGCGCCTGGTCATGCGCCCGCTGCGCAACACCGAGCGCGTGCTGACCAACCCGGCCACCGAGCGCCTGCTGCAAAAGGAGCGCGAGCTGGGCGCGGCCATCACCTTCGCCGACATCGCGCCCGAAGTGGCCGGCGTCTATCCGCGCATCATGCATGACGGCGACATGGACGCAGGCGTCTGGTCCTGTGGCATGGTGGCCGGCCTGATCAACGACGTGCCCACGGTCCAGCAGCTGATCTCCGGCATCATGGACCAGGCCCATGCACTGATCAACGAGCGGTTGGCCGGCCTGGCCCGCTGACCGCCCATCTTCACAGGGCTTACGCAAACAGGATGCGACAACGTGCTGCGCCCCATGGCAAGCCGCTTGCCTTGTTCCTTCTTGCGTAGGTCGTACTTCAAAAACCAGGAAAGAGCTTTCTCATGAAAATCCTTGTACCCGTCAAACGTGTCGTGGACTACAACGTGAAGGTCCGCGTGAAGTCGGACGGCACGGGCGTGGACATCGCCAACGTCAAGATGAGCATGAACCCCTTTGACGAAATCGCCGTCGAAGAAGCCGTTCGCCTCAAGGAAAAGGGCGTGGCCACCGAA
>JAAIGE0100717036.1_pt1 | contig 33951 bp, 26 predicted proteins | sample 6487951 | NCBI WGS metagenome assembly JAAIGE01 (sample SAMN13974128, study PRJNA590717) | phyllosphere metagenome | biome: tomato field; feature: multiple bacterial spot infested tomato fields; material: tomato leaves; isolation source: leaves from tomato fields | host: Solanum lycopersicum ...
AGGCGGCCGGCGGCACCGTCGAAGTGGGCGGCACGGCGATCGATCGCCCGGGCAACTTCGTGCTGCCGGCCATTGTCACGGGGCTGCAGAACAGCGACGCAGTGGTGCAGCACGAGACCTTCGCGCCGATCCTGTACGTGATGAAGTACAGCACGCTGGATGAGGCGATCGAGCTGCAGAACGGCGTGCCGCAGGGCCTGTCGTCGTCGATCTTCACCCAGAACCTCAAGGCCGCCGAGAAGTTCCTGTCGGCGGCAGGCAGCGACTGCGGTATCGCCAACGTCAACATCGGCACCTCGGGTGCGGAGATCGGTGGCGCGTTCGGCGGCGAGAAGGAAACCGGCGGCGGGCGCGAGTCTGGCTCGGATGCGTGGAAGGTGTATATGCGTCGTCAGACCAACACCATCAACTACTCCGATTCGCTGCCCCTGGCGCAGGGCATCAAGTTCGATCTTTGATCGAGATTGCATGGCGCGCCGGGCATATGCTCGGCGCGCCGCATGGTCGCAACGAGCCTGTTGCAGCGGCCCGCGCTGCGTAGCCGACGCACACAATCCGGTGGTTCTCGCCATCGCAGCGGCAGTGGCAGCCAGGAAGCGCCGGCGGCGGCAGGCGACGTTCGCCGATCCGGCTCTGTGCAACGTACGCCACCTCTGCACGGGGCGCAGCGTCCGCCGGCGATACAACGCAGGCGCCCCGTGGCACCGGCCCGGCTTGAACCCGCCGGGCCACATGGCGCCCGTTCGGCACCACCGACAGCCAGCGTCCGGCAGGACGCGTCTCGACGGGCATGACCACGCCCTACCCGCACGAGCAGCCATTTCAGCCGCTCCCGCCCGCAAAACCAGCCCCGCAACGACGTTTGGCCGCAAACGGCACGCCTTTTGCCCGGCGGCTCTGGGATAATCATGCGACGCCAGCCTTCGGCTGCCCGCCTTTCAAGGAGTTCATGATGAACGTTGTCGTTCGACAGACCAGCGCCATGGCGATCGTCAGCCTGGTTGCGGGCATTCTCGGCTGGACGCTGATCCCGTTCCTGGGCAGCATCTGCGCCATCATTACCGGGCATCTGGCCCGCGCGGAAATCCGCCGCAATCCCCAGGGTCTGGACGGCGACGGCCTGGCCATCGGCGGCCTCATCATGGGCTGGCTGGCGGTGGCGCTCTGGGTGGTGGGAATCGCGTTTTTCCTGCTGTTCTTTGGCGGCATGGCCTGGCTTGCGGCCGCCAACAGTTGAGCATGGCCACGCCCTCCTCCGCCCAGCGCTTCAACGACCGCGTAGCGGCCTATGTGCGCTACCGGCCCAGTTACCCGCCGCAGCTGCTGCGTTGGCTGCATGACGAACTGGGCGTGACGCCCGCAACGGCAGTGGCCGACATCGGCGCCGGCACCGGCATTTCCAGCCGCCTGTTTCTGGAAGCCGGGCATGCGGTGACGGCGGTGGAGCCCAACCAGGCCATGCGTGACGCGGCGCTGCAGTGGTTGGCGGAATTTCCCAAGTTTCAGGCGATCGACGGCACCGCCGAAGCCACCGGGCTGGCCGATGCCAGCGTGGGCCTGGTGTCTGCGGCGCAGGCCTTCCACTGGTTCGACATGCAGGCCGTGCACGCCGAATGGGCGCGCATCCTGCAGCCCGGCGGGCTGGCGGTGGTGTACTGGAATTCGCGCGAACTGGACAGCACCGCGTTCCTGCGCGGCTACGAGCAGTTGCTGCTGGATTACGGCACCGACTATTCCGCAGTGGCCGAGCGGTATCAGGACGATGCCACCATGCAAGCGTGGTTCGGCGATGGCTTCTGCGCGATGGCGCGCTTTCCGAATGTGCAGCGGCTGGACTTCGAGAGCTTGCGCGGCCGCCTGCTGTCGTCCTCGTACGCCCCGCTTGCGCACGACCCACGGCATGCCCCGATGCTCGCCGCACTCCGCACGTTGTTCGATGCGTATGCCCACGATGGGCTGATCGACTTCCAATACCAAACCCGCGTGTTCGCCGGGAGATTGAACTGACCCGCATGTATTCGCTTGCCCGCCCCTTCCTGTTTTCCCTGGATGCCGAGCGCGCCCACGCGCTGGCGTTGCGCTCCATCGACACCGCCTACCGCACCGGCACCACGGCATTGCTGGCCAGGCGCCCGGTGCCGCTGCCCACTCCGGCCTTCGGCCTGATGTTCCCCAACCCGGTCGGGCTGGGTGCCGGGCTGGACAAGAACGGCGAGCACATCGATGCGTTGTTTGCGCTAGGCTTCGGCTTTGTCGAGATCGGCACGGTGACGCCGCGCGCGCAGGAGGGCAACCCGAAGCCACGCATGTTCCGATTGCCGGAATACCAGGCGGTGATCAACCGCATGGGCTTCAACAATCTGGGCGTGGATGCGCTGGTGGCCAACGTGCAGCGCGCACGCCGCACGGGAGGCCTGCTCGGCATCAACATCGGCAAGAACAAGGACACGCCCAACGAGGAGGCCACCAGTGACTACCGTTACTGCATGGAGCGCGTGTATCCGCTGGCCGACTACATCACGGTCAACATCTCCTCGCCCAATACTGCAGGCTTGCGCGAGTTGCAGGAAGAACAATCGCTGCGCCGCCTGATTTCCGACTTGCGCGAAACCCAGGAAGCGCTAAGCGCGCAACACGGCAAACGGGTGCCGATGCTGGTCAAGGTGGCGCCGGACCTCAACGACCGCGACATCGATGCCGCCGCACGCGTGCTGGCCGACCTGGCAGTGGATGGCGTGATCGCCACCAACACCACGGTGACGCGCACGCTGGTGGCCAATCACCCGCTGGCTGCCGAAGCCGGCGGTCTGTCCGGCGCGCCGCTGCTGGGGCAATCCACGTTGGTGCTGCGGCGCCTGCGCGCGCGCCTGCCCGAATCGATTCCGTTGATTGGCGTGGGCGGCATCAACTCCGGCGCCGATGCGGTGGCCAAGATGGCAGCCGGTGCGAGCCTGGTGCAGTGCTACAGCGGGTTGGTGTACCGCGGCCCGCAGCTCATCGGCGAATGCGTCAACGCCATCCGACGCCGTCGCGAAGCACCCAGCGGCGGTGCGGTGTCGCCGTTATGAGCGATGCAGTGCACACAGGCTGGCAGCTGAGTGAACAGGCGCCGCTGCGCGCGCTCAACACCTTCCATGTGGAGGCCACCGCGCGCTGGTTGCTCAACGTCCACGCGCCCGAGGCATTGCCGCAGGCATTGGCCGCGCCCGAGATCGCCGGACAACCGTTGCTGGTGCTGGGCAGCGGCAGCAATGTCCTGCTGGCCGGCGATCCGCCCGGCTGCGTGCTGTGCTTCGACAACCGCCAGACGTCCATCATCGCGCACCGTGCCGACCACGCCATCGTGCGGGCCGGCGCCGGCGTGAACTGGCATGCGCTGGTGCTGTACTCGCTGCAGCAGGGCTTGTCGGGGCTGGAAAATCTGGCACTGATTCCGGGCACCGTGGGCGCCTGCCCGATCCAGAACATCGGCGCGTACGGCGCGCAGGTGGGCGACTTCATCCACGTGGTGGAAGCCTTCGACCGGCATAGCCAGCAGTTCGTGCGGCTGGATGCGGCCGACTGCGCGTTCGGCTACCGCGACAGCGTGTTCAAGCAGCAGCCCGAGCGTTATCTGATCGTGGCGGTGGAATTCAATCTACCGCTGCTGCACGAACTGCGACTGGACTACGCCGGCATTCGCGAGGAACTGGCGCGCATGGGCGCCGAACTGGCGGGCGCGGCCGATGTGGCGCAGGCGGTGATCAACATCCGGCGCCGCAAGTTGCCGGACCCGGATGTGCTGGGCAATGCGGGCAGCTTCTTCAAGAACCCATTGCTGCCGAGCGAACAGATTGCCGCCTTGCAGGCCAGCTTTGCCGACATGCCGGTGTATCCGGGCGAGCATGCCGGCCAGGGCAAATTGTCGGCCGCCTGGCTGATCGAGCAATGCGGCTGGAAGGGCAGGCGCGAGGGCGATGCCGGCGTGTCGCCCGAGCATGCGCTGGTGCTGGTCAATTACGGCACCGCCACGGGCGCGCAGTTGCTGGATTTCGCGCGGCGCATTGCCGAGTCGGTGCGCGAGCGCTATTCGGTGATCCTGGAACCGGAACCGCGCATCATCGGGGCGCATTGGTGACCCCAGCACAGGTATCGCGGCGAGCCGCGCTGTGGATGCTCACCAGTACCTTCGCCTTCGGGTTGATGGCAATCACCATCCGCCTGGCCTCGAGCACGATTGCGACGACCGAGATCGCATTTTTCCGCAATGCGTTCGGGTTGCTGGCGTTGTTGCCGTTGATCGTGCGGCCGGGCAAGCCGCTGCCGCGCACGCGACAATTGCCGCAGTATTTCGCCCGCACCTTGATCGGCCTGGCCTCGATGCTGTGCGGGTTTTGGGCGATCGGCCATCTGCCCCTGTCGCAGGCCATCTCGCTCTCCTACTCCACGCCCTTATTCGTCACCGTGTTGGCCGTGGTGTGGCTGCATGAGCAGGTCCGGCTGCGGCGCTGGCTGGCGGTGGCGGCGGGTTTTATCGGCGTCCTGGTGATCCTGCGACCAGGCTCGTCCACGTTCACGCCCGGCTTGCTGATTGCGCTGTTGGCTGCGGTCATCAGCGCCATCGTCGCGATCCAGATCAAACAGCTCTCGCGCAGCGACGACTCCGACACGGTGGTCTTCTACACCTACGTGTTCTGGGTGCCGATGTCGCTGATTCCGGCGCTGTTCCAATGGAACTGGCCGCAGGGCATCGGCTGGGTATGGCTGGTGGCCACCGGCATCTTCGGCACCGCCGGACAGTTGTTCTGGACGCGCGCACTCAAGCTGGGCGAAGTCTCTGCGTTGCAGCCGATCAGTTTCATGCAACTGCCTTTGGTGGCGTTGCTGGGTTGGTGGCTGTTCGGCGAGGCGATCGAACGCCATACCGTGGTCGGTGCGGTCATCATCATCGGCGCCAACGTCTATATCGCCCATCGCGAAACGGTGCTGGCGCGTCGCGCCGCTACGCATGCACCAGTGGAAGGCGCCAAGCCTGGCGAGTGAACCGGCATCCCGACCTGCCTGGGCATAATCGCGAATACATCTGGTCCGGACGCCGACATACACTCCAGTCCCATGCGCAGCGCACGCTGCGTGGCGTAGCTCTGGCAACCTCATCCGCTGTCGTGTCATGGAGTTCGCATGCCGGTTCCAAGCAAGACAATCGGTTTGATCGGTGGAATGAGCTGGGAATCCACGCTGCCCTACTACCGCATCATCAATCAGCGCGTCCGCCATGCATGCGGCGGCCTGCATTCGGCGAAGCTGCTGCTGTATAGCGTCAATTTCCACGAGATCGAGCGACTGCAGCACACCGGCGATTGGGATGGCGCTGGCCAGGCGATGGCAGCAGCCGCGCGTGCGTTGCAGGCAGCAGGCGCCGACTTCATCGTGCTGTGCACCAACACCATGCACTGCGTTGCCGACGCGATTACCGCCGCGACGCCACTGCCGCTGCTGCATATCGCCGATGCCACCGCCGACGCGCTGGTCGCAGCGGGCATCAGCCGGGTCGGATTGCTCGGCACGCGCTTCACCATGGAGCAGCCGTTCTATCGCCAGCGCCTGCAGGCACGCGGCCTGGACGTGCTGGTGCCGCCGGCGGAGGCACGCGCACAACTGCATCGCGTGATCTACGACGAACTCTGCCAGGGTGTGATCAAGCCCGAATCGCGCGAATACTTCTGCAAAGTCATGGGCGAGCTCGGCCAGCACGGTGCGCAGGCGATCATCCTGGGCTGCACCGAGATTTCGCTGCTGGTGGACAGCACCGATGCACAGTTGCCGTTGTTCGACACCACCGCACTGCACGCCGAGGCAGCGGCGCTCGCGAGCGTATCCGGCTGATGCGCAGCGAACGCCCGAACGCGCGCGGTAACCGAAGCCCGCAGGCGTGTTTGCGCCAGGCCTGATGGGTGCCATCGGCAATTGATTGGCGAAACGGCGTAGCGACGGCCCCGCCCGGCAGCTAGCATTGCCTGCTCGGCGCATCAGCAGGCTTCAATGGCAATGCGCGCCACCCGCGACAGGATGCGACTGCATGACCACCCATGCCCCACCGACGCAGCTCACCCGCAGCGATTACAGAACCCTGGGCTTGTCCGCGCTGGGCGGCGCGCTGGAGTTCTACGACTTCATCATCTTCATTTTTTTCGCGAAGGTGCTGGGCGAGCTGTTCTTTCCGCCCGGCATTCCGGAGTGGACGCGGCAACTGCAGACATTCGGCATCTTTGCGGCCGGCTACCTGATCCGGCCGTTGGGCGGCATTGTGATGGCGCATTTTGGCGATCTGCTTGGTCGCAAGCGCATGTTCGCGCTGAGCATCGGATTGATGGCGCTGCCCACACTGGCCATCGGCGTGCTGCCGACCTACGCGCAGATCGGCCTGGCCGCGCCGCTGCTGCTGTTGACGATGCGCCTGCTGCAGGGCGCAGCCATCGGTGGCGAAGTGCCCAGTGCGTGGGTGTTCGTGGCAGAGCACGTCCCCGCGCGGCGCACAGGGCTGGCCTGCGGCACCTTGACCGCTGGCCTGGCTGCCGGCGTGCTGCTTGGTTCGCTGAGTGCCGGCGCACTGAATCGTGCGTTTTCTCCGGAGGAAATCGCCGAGTACGCCTGGCGCCTGCCGTTTTTGGCCGGCGGCATCTTCGGCCTGCTGTCGGTGTACCTGCGGCGATGGCTGCATGAAACGCCGGTGTTCGCCGAACTGGTCGCCATGCGCGCGTTGGCGCGCGAGACGCCACTGAAGGTGGTGCTGCGCGATCACCCGCGCAGTCTGGCAATGTCGCTCTGGCTGACCTGGGTGATCGCCGTTGCAGTGCTGGTGGTGTCGCTGATGACACCCGCGCTGCTGCAGAGTGCGTACGGCTATCCGGCACCGGTGGCATTGCAGGCCAATCTTCTGGCAGTGCTGCTGCAGGCGATCGGCTCGGTAGTGGCCGGGGCACTCTCGGACCGTTGGGGCAACGGGCGTGTGCTGCTGGCCGGCAGCGTGCTTCTGGGTATCAGCGCATGGCTGTTCTACCGCTTTGCGGGCGACCCGCGCCTGCTGTTTCCGCTCTATGCCCTGCTCGGCGCTGCGCTGGGCGTGCTGGGTGCGATTCCGCGCGTGATGGTCGAGGCGTTTCCACCGGTGGTTCGGCTATCCGGCGTGTCGTTCGCCTACAACCTGGGCTATGCCGTATTCGGCGGCCTGACTCCGCTGCTGGTGGTGATGCTGCTCAAGCAGCACCCGATGGGGCCGGCGTACTACGTCATCTTGCTGGCTTCCATCGGCGCCATGGTTGGCGCCCGGTTATCGCAACGGGAGCGGATCGGCCGCGGTTAATCGGCAAACGGCACGCGCCCGGGCTGCTCCGCCACCGCTCCAGCCGGCGTGCGCCAATGCGGCCGCCGCGCGCCGCGGAACATCACCAGATACAGCCCGACCACCCATACCAGCGCGGCCGACCAGCCGCCCAGGATGTCGGACGGGTAATGCACGCCCAGGTAGATGCGCGAGATGCCCACCAGCAGCGCGAACACGCTGGCGACAATTGTCACCGGCCAGCGCCAGCGCGTGTTCCAGGCCAGCGCGATGACCACCGCTGCCAATGTCATCGAGCCCATCGCGTGGCCGCTGGGAAAACTGAACGTGCTCTCCGGCGCGATCGATTCCCACAAGCTGGGGCGGTCGCGCTGGAAAAACTGCTTGGCGCCCATGTTCAACAGCGCCGAGCCGCCGAATCCCAGCGCGGCAAACGTGCCCTCGCGCCAGCGCTGCAAGACCAGCAACACCAGCACGATGGCGATATCGGCCGGAATCACGCCGTACTGGTAGCCCGCCTTGGAGATCGCACCAAAGAACGCATCCAGGCCGGGCGTGGCGATGCTGCGCATGCTCCACAGCAGCGGCTCGTCGAAGTAGACATTTTCCAGCGCGTGGACCTCATCGGCCAGGTCCACGAACAGCCCGAGCGGCAGCAGCACCCCGGCAAACAGCAACGCCATGCGCCACGCATTGCTACGCAACCATCCCTTGAACCCGGCCGGCGATTCAGCCGGCGCGGCGGACATAGGTACGTTCGACGTATTGATCGATCAATTCAATGAATTCGTAGGCGATGTTTTCGCCGCGCAAGGTGACGCTCTTTTCGCCATCGATGAACACCGGTGCCGATGGTGCCTCGCCCGTACCCGGCAGCGAAATCCCGATATTGGCGTGGCGCGATTCGCCCGGCCCGTTGACCACGCAGCCCATCACCGCCAGGGTCATGTTTTCGGCGCCGGGGTTGGTGATCTTCCATTCCGGCATCTTGGCGCGCACATGGTTCTGCACCACGCCGGCCAGCTCCTGGAAGAACTCGGAGGTGGTGCGGCCGCAACCCGGGCAGGCGGTAACCATCGGGGTAAACGCACGCTGGCCGGTGGTCTGCAGCAGTTCCTGCGCGACGATCACTTCCTGGGTGCGCGACTGCCCAGGCTCGGGGGTCAGCGAAATGCGGATGGTGTCGCCGATGCCTTCCTGCAGCAGCACGCTCAGTGCCGCCGCCGAGGCCACGATGCCCTTGCTGCCGATACCGGCCTCGGTCAGGCCAAGATGCAGCGCGAAATCGCAGCGGCTGGCCATGTCGCGGTACACCGCGATCAGCTCCTGCACGCCGGACACCTTGGCCGACAGGATGATGCGCTCGCGCGGCAGGCCCAGCTCCACCGCACGCTCGGCCGAATCCACCGCCGAGCGGATCAGCGCCTCGCGCAGCACCCGGCCGGCGTCCCACGGGGTGTCGCGTTGCGAATTTTCGTCCATCAGCTGCGCTGCCAGCGACTGGTCCAGCGAGCCCCAGTTGGCACCAATGCGCACCGGCTTGCCGTACTTGATGGCGAACTCGATCAATTGACCGAACTGCAGATCCTTCTTCTTGCCGAACCCGACATTGCCCGGATTGATGCGGTACTTGGCCAGTGCCTCGGCACAGGCCGGCTCGGCAGCGAGCAGTTGATGGCCGTTGTAATGGAAGTCGCCGATCAAGGGCACTTCGATGCCCATCATGCGCAGCTTGTCGACGATGCGCGGAATGGCGGCAGCGGACTCGGCATTGTTGACGGTCAGGCGCACCATTTCCGAGCCGGCGCGCCACAGATCGGCGACCTGCTTGACGCTGCCGGCGATGTCGGCGGTGTCGGTGTTGGTCATCGACTGGACGACGACCGGATGGCCCCCGCCCACGGTCACGCTGCCGATCTTGACGGCCTGGGTGATGCGACGCGGCCAGGCGGTGGCGTCGGCGGGAGGGGTTGGGCGGGTCACGGCGTCATGCATCGCGCTATTTTAGCCTGTCCGCCGTGCGCTCACAGCTGAAGCGAGAGGCGCACCGATCTCTAGAGCGTGTGATGTACGTTGAGGTGAGTGCGAAGCGTCCGGTGGCGCGTCGAGACAGGGCGTGCGCTGCGGCCCAGGATGGACGCCTGGGCAAGGCGCGCAACGCGGTATCGGCGCGCCACAGGACGCTTCCCGGAGGGTTGGCCGCCAGCGGAACGCAGCGGGCGGCCAACGCATCTCATCTCAACGTGCATCACACGCTCCAGGCCGATGCGACGGTTTGTCGCAGGCCACCATCTTCCCAAGCGCATAGCATTGCCGTGATGAACAGCTCCGACGCTTCCTTCCTGCGGACCCTCTGCAGCCTGCGCTGGCTGGCCACCGCCGGCCAGGCCGCCACCATCCTGGTCGCCACCGGGCTGATGGGCCTGAACCTGCCGCAGCAACCCCTATGGGCCGGCGTAGCCGCGTTGGCGGTCTTCAACCTGTATGCGCAGCTGCGTGTGGCGCACCGCGGCGCGGTGAGCCCGGCCACCGAGTTCGGCCACATCCTGGTCGACGTGACGGTCCTGACCTGGATGGTGGGCTGGAGCGGTGGCATCGCCAACCCGTTCGGTTCGTTGTTCCTGGTGCTGATTGCGCTGGCCGCATTGGCGCTGCCGCTGAGCTGGGCGATGGCGGTGGCGGCATCGTGCGTGGCCGGCTATGTGATCAGCGCAGCGTTCGGGCTGCCGCTGCCCTATGGCGGCTTCGACCCGCTCAGCCTGCACATGTGGGGCATGGCGGCCAACTTCCTGCTGTCCACCGTGGTGGTGCTGGCGTTCGCGACACGGCTGGCTTTTTCGATGCGCGAGCGCGAACGCGAGATCTCCACCTTGCGTGAGCGCTTTGCGCGCAACGAAGGCATCGTGGCGCTGGCCACGCACGCGGCATCGGTGGCGCACGAATTGAACACGCCGCTGGCCACCATGACCCTGCTGGTGGACGACATCGCCGACCAGTGCGAGCAAGGCGAATTGCGCGAAGACCTGGATACCTTGCGCGAGCTGCTGGTGCAGTGCCACGAACGCGTCCTGGCCTTGGCGGCACCTGCCGACAACGGCCATCTGAGCCGCGAGGTGGCCGTGAAAGAAGTGCTGGAACAATGGCGCCTGGTGCGCCCCACCATCGAACTGCGCCGCAACGAGGACGCGCCCATGCGCCTGATGCTGCAGCCTGGCGTCAGCCACCTGCTGATGGTGTTGCTCAACAACGCCGCCGATGCCGGCGAACGTGTCGGGCGCCCGCAGATCGATCTGACGCTGCGGGTGGAACACGACCATCTCAGCGGCGAAGTACGCGACTACGGACCCGGCTTCGACACCGCGCAAGCGATGCTGCCGGGCACGCTGTTCAATAGCGGCAAGCACGACGGCATGGGCGTGGGGTTGGCGCTCTCGCATGCCACTGTCGAACGCCTGCAGGGCGAGTTGTGGATGCTGCCCGCCGAAGGCAGCGGCGCGCGCGTCGGTTTCCGTCTGCCCCTCTCCGACCACGAGGCACTCGCATGACAAGTCCCCCGATTCGTACCGGCCTGCTGGTCGACGACGACACCTTGTACCTGCGCACGCTGCAACGCAGCCTTGCACGCCGCGGCGTGGAAACGCTCACCGCCACCGATGCGGCCAGCGCGTTGTCCACGGCACGCAGCGCGTTGCCGGACTTTGCGTTGATCGATCTCAAGCTTGGCCACGATTCCGGTTTGAGCCTGATTCAGCCGCTGCGCGAGATCCGCACCGACATGCGCATCCTGCTGGTCACCGGTTACGCCAGCATCGCCACGGCGGTGGAGGCGATCAAACTCGGCGCCGATGACTACCTGCCCAAGCCGGCCAATATTCCCACCATCATGCGCGCGCTGGGCGAAGAGGATGACGAGTTGCCAGAGCCGGACGAAGAAGAAAGCGCGCAGGAAATGATGACGCCGCTCAGCCGCTTGCAGTGGGAGCACATCCAGCAGGCGCTGCACGAAACCGGCGGCAACGTGTCGGCGGCCGCGCGGCTGCTGGGCATGCATCGCCGATCGCTGCAGCGCAAGCTGACCAAGCGCCCGAGCCCGGGGCCGTTACGCTAGCCGTCCCGCCCTGTCGCCGAACCCCACGCGGCATGGACGCTGGGTGTGGAGGCTGACAAGGACGCACCTGCAAGCGCGTTCCGCGCCCGTGTGCCGGCCCTGTAGCGGCGCGCAGATCGACAGCGTTGCAGAGTGCCCTTGTGCGTACCGAAAAACTACCGCGGCCGACTGCAGGACTTCATCTCACAACGGGCCGAACACGCTTGCCCGACGCGAGGTTGCTGTGATGCCGTCGGCGCCCAGGATCAAGTTGCGCCCCCAGGTGCTCAGTTGTGCCGCATTCCAGCCGATCGCGATATCCAGCGACTTCGTGCTGCTGTCGTTGCCCGACCATGACCAGCCCATGTAGCCAACGTTGTAGTCGCGCGCGCGGCGCATGATCGCCGCTTCGTCCACATGCGCACCGCGATGGTCGCCACCGAATTCGCCGATCACCAGCGCCAGCTTTTTATTGTTGAAGGCGCGCAAGTAATTGTTGATCGTGGCATCGCTGCCGAACACTTCGTACATGTGCACGCTGAACATCAGGTTGCGGCGGCTGTCGCGGGCCAGCAGCACAGCGGCGTTGTCGCGCATGTAGAACTGCCAGTCCTGGCCCCAGTTGGGCGCATCCACCATCAAGGCGTGGGTCAATCCATTCTTGCGCAAGGTGGCGATGGCGGTGGCATGGCCGTTGACCCATTCGCTGGCAGTTAGGCTGTTTCCGAACGGTTCGTTGGCGATATTGATGACCACATGGTCTTCGTTGCCGATCAGCGCCTTGCGGATGCCGATCCAGTAATTGGTCGCATTGACCAGATTCGCAGCGGCGGTGTCTTCGCCGTAGCCGGTGGTGTCGTGGACCTCCAGCACGGCGATCAAGCCCAGGCTTTTGCAGCGCGCGATGATGCGGACCACATCGGCCTCCGGTGTGCGCGTCCAACGGTAGCCGGAACTGAGCACGACGCGCACGCTGTTGGCGCCGGTGGCCGCGATGGCTGCCAATGCCGCATCGGTGCGGCCCGCATACCAGGCATGCGGAAGGTTGACGCCGCGCAGCACCAATGCGTTGCCATTGGACTCGCGCAACTGCGTACCGGACACCGTGAGCCCTGCATGGGCGGCAGACGACAGCGCCAGACCGGCGACGACGAGGAGCGTGCGTTGTGCAAAAGACAGCAATGAATTCACGATGATTCCAAAATAGAAATGACAAGAGCCGCGATGGCGAAACTCACAGCGCGAGTGAAGACTGTGTCAATTCGTGACACGCATAAGGCGAATGCACATCACAAAAGCAGACATCGGCGAAAGAGCATTGGCTGCATGCGCGATGCAGATGGTTGCGTTGCGTCGGCACCGCTGCGGTCAAAAGGTGATCGGCAGCGCGCGCGGGATATTTAGGCGCTGCCACCGGACCACACATGCGCCTTGCGCGTGGGTGTTGGCACGCATTCCAGCCCCGGCAGACGGCGTACGGCCTGCGACAGCGCCGCGCAGATGGCCTTGGAATCGCGTGCGACGCGCGTCTGGCGCGGACACGGCACTGTTCATGCATCCCAACGCGGCCTGGGCCGCGTGCTGCAACTGAACGGCGCCAATCATCGCCAATCAAGGGATCACGCTTCAGGCCGATACGAGCGCATGCCTTCCCTGCCTGCCTCTGTCGCGTCTCTTCTTCCGCCCACGCTCGACGAGTCCACCCGGCTCGAGGTGCTGCGCGGCCTGTGCCTGCTGGATTCGCCGCCAGACCCGGTGTTCGACACCGTGGCCGCCATGGCCGCGCGCAGCCTGGACGCGGAAATTGCGTTGGTATCGCTGGTGGACGAGCACCGCCAGTGGTTCAAGGCACGCATTGGCCTGGAAGCGCGCGAAACGCCGCGGAGTCAGGCGTTCTGCGCGCATGCGATCCGCTCGGACGAAGTGATGGTGGTGCCGGATGCGCGGCTGGATCCGCGCTTTTGCGACAACCCGCTGGTGCTAGGGCCGCCGTTCATTCGCTTCTATGCCGGCGCACCGCTGAAGCTGCGCGATGGCCATAGCATCGGCACCTTGTGCGTGATCGGCACCAGCCCGCGCGAGGGACTAGATGCAGCAGCAATCACGCAACTGGAAGGCCTGCGCGACCTGGCCGTGCTGCGCGTGGAAAACCTGCGCAGTACCACCTACCGCGATGGTCCGACCGGGCTGCCCAACCGCGCGCGCTTTAGCGAAGACCTGGATACCTGGCTGTCGCAACGCGACACTGCACCGGCCACCACGGCGGTGGCCATCGATGTCTGCGGCAGCGATTATTTCCGCGATATGGTCAAGGCGCTGGGCTGGGAATACGCAGACGGCTACGTCGCCCTGGCACAGCGTCGCCTTGCCGCCTATCTGCCCGGCGGCACCCTGTTGTATCGGTTGGACCCGACGACCTTCGGCTTCCTGGCGCAGGCGGAAGGCCAGCGTCTGGCCACGCTATGCACCAAGGTCGCCAAGGCGTTCACCGAGCCCTTGGAACATCAGGGCATTCCGCACACCGCGGTGGCTTCGATCGGCGCGGTCTCGCTGCAGTCCAGCTACGGCGCCGCCGATACCATCCGCTCGCTGACCACCTCGGTGGATATTGCGCGCGAGCGCTGCCTGCCGTGGAGCCTGTACGAGCGCAAGCACGATGTTGCCCAGCGCAATACCTTCCGCCTGCTCGCCGCCCTGCCCGCGGCCCTGGACAGCGCCAGCCAGCTGCGCCTGCACTTTCAACCGCGCGTGGATCTGCACGACCACCGCTGCGTCGGCGTGGAAGCCTTGCTGCGCTGGCAGCACCCGATGATCGGCCCGGTGGTGCCGTCGGATTTCATTCCGATGGCCGAGAAAACCGCGCTGATCAACCGCATTACCGCCTGGGTCATCGACAACGGCATCGCGCAGGCAGCGCGCTGGCAGCAGCAAGGCCTGGACTTCAACCTGGCCCTGAACGTGTCGGCCGCTGATCTGGATCGCCCCGGCTTTGCCGGCCTGCTGCGGCGCGGCCTGGATCGTCACAAGCTGGACCCGCGCCGGCTGGAAATCGAATTCACCGAAAGCGCGATGATTCGCCACCCCGACCACCTGGCCGAACAACTGGCCACCATTGCAGCGCTGGGCGTGCATATCGCCATCGACGACTTCGGCACCGGCTACAGCAATTTCAGCTATCTCAAGCAGCTGCCGGCCAGTTCGTTGAAGATCGATCAATCCTTCATCCGTTCGCTGCCGGACAGCCGCACCGACCGCACCCTGGTGCCGGCGATGATCCAGCTTGGCCACAGTCTGGGCCAGCGCGTGGTGGCCGAAGGCATCGAATCGGCGGAAGCGTACGCGCAATTGCGCGCCTGGGGATGCGACGAAGGCCAGGGCTACTGGATCGCCAAACCGATGCCGGCCGCCGCGCTGGAAACCTGGCTGGAAACGCCGTGGCACGAGCAACATGCCGCGCCGGTCAACCTGCTTGCCGCCAGCTTGGCCGCGGCACGCGTCTAAGCGCAGCCAGCACACCAACCGCGTCCACCACTCGGCGGCGCAGGCGGTACTTGAGTGGCATCTGCCACGCGGGCGCAGTGGCTGCCGCGGGCCATCCAAACGCGCTTGACGAGGGCTCGCGCCGCCGAAACGGCAGGCTGTCAACGCAGCGCGGCGCGACACCGAGGTGCCGCGCCGCGTTTCAAGACATCACTGCTTACCAGAACACGGTGTACAGCACGATCAGAATTGCGATCACGCCCGCCGCGCCGATCTTGAAGCCGGGCGTGGTGCCGTAGGCAACGTCGTTGGTACGGATCAGATCGCGTGCCTGGGTGGCCGGCGTCAGCAACGACACCACCGCCGCCAACACCAGCGCGGCCACGAACACCAAGCCGATGCGGTCCATGAACGGCAGTTCGGGCCAGGCGAACTTGAGCGCGAACGACAACACCACCGAGCCGATCGCCGCGGTGAGTGCGCCGGCTTCGTTGGCGCGCTTCCAGAACAGGCCGAGCATGAAGATCACCACCACGCCGGGAGTGAAGAAGCCGGTGAATTCCTGGATGAACTGGAAGCCCTGATCGAAGTTGCCCAGCAACGGCCGCGCGGTGAGGATGCCGATCAGCACCGACAGCGCGGCCACGATACGGCCTACGCGCACCAGCTGTTTCTGCCCGGTCTGCGGGCGGAACTTGGCGTAGAAATCCAGGGTGAAGATCGTCGCCACCGAATTGATCTTCGAGGCCAGCGAGGCCACGATCGCCGCAACCAACGCGGCAAACACCAGGCCCAGGATGCCGGTCGGCAACAGCTGCATCATGGTCGGGTAGGCCTGATCGGGCTTGGCCAGATCCGGCGCCAGCACCACCGCGGCAATGCCCGGCACCACGATCACCAACGGCATCAGCAGCTTCAGGAACGCGGCAAACACCATGCCCTTCTGCGCCTCGCCGATGTTCTTGGCCGCCAGCGCGCGCTGGATGATGTACTGGTTGAAACCCCAGTAACTGATGTTCATCACCCACAGCCCGCCAAGCAGCACGCTCAGGCCCGGCAGATCCTTGTAGAACGGGTTGTCCTTGGTCAGGATCATGTGGAAGTGCTCCGGGTGCGCGCTCCACAGGTGCTGGAAGCCGGCCAGCACGCCGGCACCGTCGCCGATCCGCGCCAGGGTCAACCCGGCCACCAGCAGCCCGCCCAGCACCAGCAGGGTGACCTGCACGATGTCGGTCAGCGCCACCGCCTTCAGCCCGCCGTAGAGCTGGTAGACCAGCGCAAACACGCCAATCAGTGCCAGCGCCAGGGTCTGGTCCATACCGGTGACCTGGCTGACCGCGATCGATCCCAGCCACAGGATCGAGGTGAGATTGACGAACACGTACAGCAGCAGCCAGAACACCGCCATCAACGTGCGGATCCACTTGCCGTAACGCTGCTCCAGAAACTGCGGCATGGTGTAGATGCCATTGCGCAGGAAGATCGGCAGGAAGAACTTGCCGACGATCAGCAGCGTCAGCGCCGCCATCCATTCGTAGGAGGCGATCGCCAGGCCGATCGCATAGCCGGAACCGGCCATGCCGATGATCTGTTCGGCCGAAATGTTCGCCGCAATCAGCGAGGCGCCGATCGCCCACCACGGCAGCGACTTGCTGGCCAGGAAGTAATCCTCGGCGCTCTTGCTGTGGCCTGCCTTCTCGCGCGAGACCCACTGCGCAAGCACGAAGATGCCGGTCAGGTAGACCAGCACGATCACGATATCCAACGTCGCCAAACCCACTGCACTCTCCTGTCTGGCTCTGGGATGTGCATCGAACGCCAGACAGGCCTGCAGAATGCCGCCGCAACGCACGGCGTGCGTCACGGCAGCGCGGCGAACCGCAGCTGCAGGCCATCCCGGCCGATCGACGCGCGCGTCCCGCGGCGGCTGATGACACCACCGATCAGGGTGGCCGCTATACCGCGCCGCCAGCACTGGCGACGCGCCTGTTTCATCCGATCTCCCGCAGGCGCGCCCACGCCTGCGGGAATGCTGCTTACTTGACCGGGCAGTCGACGGTAACTTCGGCTTCGTTGAGCGCACCCAGCGCCACCTTGGACACCGACAGGTCCAGCGCGGCGGCGCTTTCGATGCTGGCGACCTGGGTCAGCTTACTCACATCCGCACCGGCCACTGCAAAGCACTTGAGCGGCACGCCGACGACTTTCCACTGGCCTTGCGGCAGCGCGGCCAGGGTCTTGCGCACATCCACGCGACCACCGCACTTGTCGCCACAGCCCACGCCCAGCCACACCGGCGCGGTCACGGCGCTGTCGCGGCGCAGGGTCAGCTGCAACTGCACATCGCCGTTGCTCTCACGCGAGACGTCCACCGGCTTGGCGGACACCAGCAACACGCTGGAGGCGGTGCTGCCGGACCACACCAGGCGGCGCGCATCTTCCTGCGCCTTGTGATCGACTGCGCTCATCTTCAGGCTGCCATCGGACAGGCCCACCGGCAGCGTGGTTGCCGGCATGTTGGCCTGGCCGGCGTTGGACAGCTGCATCGCGATACCCAGTGCCGGCTTGCCGCGCACGAAGTACATCCCGCCTACCGACTGCTCGCCGGACACGCCCGACTCTTCCGGCAACGCCGCCAGGTCGCCCTTGTCGGCATAGGTCAGGCCAAAGCCGAACTTGAACTGCGGGTCGTAGTCCTTCTGGCCGACGTTGTTGGCGAACTGCACCGCGGTCTTGGGCCAGGAGAAGCTGAGCTTGCCCTTGAAGTCGTTCTGCACCGAGCCATCGGCCTTGCGCAGCAGCACATCGGCAATGCCCTCGCCTTCGGAACCCGGCAACCAGGCAGCGACGAACGCGTCGGAGGCGTTGATGTACTGGTTCATCCACAGCGGACGCCCGCTCAGGAACACCGCCACCACCGGGATGCCGTCGGCCTTGAGCTTCTTGATCAGGGCCAGTTCGCTTTCATCGCCCGGCTTGTACAGCAAGGTAGCGATATCGCCCTGGAATTCGGCGTACGGGTTTTCGCCGAACACCACCACGGCCACGTCCGGCTTGGTCTTGTAGGCGCCGTCCACGGCCAACTCGGCGCTGCCGCCGGCGGCCTTGATCTGCTTGTCCAGGCCTTCCCAGATGGTGGTGCCGTTGGGGTAGTCGCTGCGCTTGGTGCCGGTGCCCTGCCAGTTCAGGGTCCAGCCGCCGGACTGCTTGCCCATGTCGTTGGCGCCATCGCCCACCACCAGCACGCGCTTGGTCGGATTCAGCGGCAGGATGCCGGCCTGGTTCTTCAGCAGCACCAGCGACTCACGTACCGCCTGGCGGGCGATCGCACGGTGTTCGGGTGCGCCGAGCAATTCGTACTTGCCACCGAGTGGGCGCTTGGACGGCTTGCCGGCCTCGAACAGGCCCAGGCGCATCTTCACACGCAGGATGCGGCGCACGGCATCGTCCAGACGCTCGGCCGAAATCTGGCCGGACTTCACCGCCGCCAGTTCGGTTTCGTAGATACCCTTCCAGCTGTCGGCGGCCATCGCCATGTCGACACCGGCAATGAACGAGGCCGGGCAGTTCTGGTTGGTGCAGCCCTTGACCTGGCCGTGGCCATTCCAGTCGCCGACCACGAAACCGCCGAAATTCATCCGGCCCTTGAGCACGTCGGTCAGCATGACCTTGTTGCCGTGCATCTTTTCGCCGTTGAAGCTGTTGAACGAGGCCATCACGCTCTGTGCGCCAGCGGCAATCGCAGGCGGATAACCGGCAGCGTGGATATCGCGCATGGTGGCTTCGGACACCTTGGTGTCGCCCTGGTCCTTGCCGTCGGTGGTGCCGCCATCGCCGACGAAATGCTTCACCGAGGAAATCACGTGGCTGCCGTCCAGGAACTGCGGCGTGCCCGGCACGCCCTGCACGCCTTCGACCATCTTGCCGGCAAAGCTGGCCACCACGTCCGGCGACTCGGAATAGCCTTCGTAGGTGCGGCCCCAGCGATCGTCCTGCGGCACGGCCACGGTGGGCGCGAAGGTCCACTCCATGCCGGTGACGCGGGTTTCGGCAGCGGTGACTTCGCCGATCTTCTTGATCAGGTCCGGGTTGCGCGTGGCGCCCAGGCCGATGTTGTGCGGGAACAGCGTGGCGCCGACGATGTTGCTCTGGCCGTGCACCGCATCGATGCCGAAGATGATCGGAATCGCGTTGCCACCCTTGGAAGTGTCCATCGACGCCTCATAGAACGCGTCGGCCAGCTTCAACCATTCGGCCGGGCTGGCGTTGTACTTGCCGCCCGGATCGGAATTGCCGCCGGCCAGCACCGAGCCGATGCGGTACTTGCGCACGTCATCCGGGGTCATGCTGGCGATATCGCCCTGGATGGTCTGGGCGACCTTCTCTTCCACGCTCATCTTGGCCATCACATCGGTGATGCGCTGCTCCAGCGCCGCGTCCTGCGGGAACGGCCACTTCGGCGACGGCCACTGGTCCGGATGGATGGCGGTCGACGCCTCGGCAGGTGCGGCGGCCGTGGCGGCCTTGCTCGCTTCGGCAGCAGTGTCCTTGCCTTGGCAGGCGGCCAGCATCAGCACCGCCGCAGCGGTGGCCAGGCAGAGGGCGCGACGCGCGACGGGCGCGGCGGTACGACGGAGCAGCTTGTCCAAGATTCGTTTCTCCAGGGTGGTTCTCCCACGGCGATGCGTTGCGCCGCAGGCCATTAGGCGGCGTACGCTTGCGTGATTCCCCTACCCTGTCAACCACAGCTGCCCGTATGCCGAATACCGGGCAACTTATTGGCCGCGGCTATAGCATTGGAATACCGGCAGCACCTGTGAAACCGCGCAAAACCACCCAATCCGCTGCCGCGTCTGACAGCGCGAGCAGATGCACTTTGCTGCATCGCACCACCCGCCGGTCTGACCAATGCGCAGCATCGGCGTGTCAAGGGAACCTGGCAGCGCTCGCTTGCCACGACACGTTCGAACCCAGGCCAACGGGTGAGCCTGCTGTCAAACAAGTGTCATACCAGCGGCCTAGCGTGACCGGCTTGGCGATGCGCCATTGCCATCGTCGATCGTCGCCTTTGCCTGGAGTTTCGATGTCCCCCTCCCCCGACCCCTCCCGTCGTCGCCTGATGCAATTGCTGGCGGCCGTTCCCCTGTTGCCGCTCGGCAACGCCAGCGCTGCCGCCCTGCAACAGCTTGGCGGTGCGGCGTGGGCCGCGCGCCCGTTGCGGCCATCGGAGAACCCGACCCGCCTGGTCTCGGCCACCTTCCACGGCATGCCGGCGCCGAGCCTGGCCGACCCGGCGGCAATGGCCACCACCACGGTCGGTTCGGCACTCAGCGTGACCCGCAGCGACGGCAGCACGCAGCGCTACGCACTGGCCTACCACCCCTTCTTCATCACCGGCGATCAGGTGCCGGACGGCAACGGCGGCACCGTGCTGGCTGGCGGCTACTACGACATCCAGCATCGCCCGATCATCGACCGCTCCAAACCCGGTGCCGAACGTCCGTTCTTTTCCGATTGCCCGGACGGCTCCTCACTACTGACCCTGCCCAATGCCAAGGTGCCAGGCGTCAAGGGCAACCACGTGTTCGCAGTGGTGCAGTTCGAATACACCACCCGCGACCAGGCCGGCAACGACACCAACCGTCACCTGCCTGCGCCGATCGCCGTGTTGACGCTGGATCAGGACCCGGCCACCGGCAAGCTGTCGCTGGTGAAGTACCACAACGTCGACACCGCACCGGTCCATGGGCTGTGGACCACCTGCGGCGCCAGCCTGTCGCCGTGGAATACCCACCTGTCCAGCGAAGAATACGAGCCCGATGCCACGGCATTGGCCGGCAACACCCAGTTCCGCAGCTACAGCACGCATCTGTACGGCGACCCGAATAAAGCCAATCCGTACCACTACGGCCATCTGCCGGAAATCACCGTGCACCCGGACGGCACCGGCAGCGTGCGCAAGCACTACTGCCTGGGCCGCATCTCGCACGAGCTGGTGCAGGTGATGCCCGACCAGCGCACCGTGCTGATGGGCGACGACGCGACCAACGGCGGGCTCTTCATGTTCATCGCCGACCGCAAGGCCGATCTCTCCGCCGGCACGTTGTATGTCGGCAAGTGGCACCAGACCTCGGGCATCGGCCCGGGCGCGGCCACGCTGCGCTGGATCAAGCTCGGCCACGCCACCAGTGCCGAGATCCAGGCCATGGCCGACCGCCTTACCGCCGCCGACATCCTCGACGTGCACCTGAGCGACCCGGGCGATGCCTCGTTCACCAAGATTCCGTTCAACGGCACCTTCAACTGGATCCGCATCAAACCCGGCATGGAGAAGGCTGCCACGTATCTGGAAACCCATCGCTATGCCGCGCTGGCCGGCGGCAGCCTGGGCTTCACCAAGCTCGAAGGCACCACCGTCAACGCACGCGACAAGGTCGCCTACATGGCGATGTCCTACATCGTCACCAGCATGCTCAACGGCTCGGGCGATGTGAAAGTGCAGGGTCCGGAAGCTGGCGCGGTGTACGCCTTGAACCTGCGTGGCGGCCAGCGCGACAGCCAGGGCGCCCCGATCCACAGCGATTGGGTGCCGATCGACATGGCCGCCCCGGCTGCCCTCACCGGCCACAACCTGGCCAAGGCCGACGCACTAGGCAACCTGGCCGACCCCGAACGGATTGCCAACCCGGACAATCTCAAGTTCTCCGAATCGCTGCGCACCTTGTTCATCGGCGAAGACAGCAGCCTGCATGTCAACAATTTCCTGTGGGCCTACAACGTGGACAGCGGCACGTTGACGCGCGTGCTGTCGGTGCCGGCCGGCGCCGAATCGACCGGCCTGCACGCGGTCGACGAGATCCACGGCTGGACCTACGTGATGAGCAACTTCCAGCATCCCGGCGACTGGGAAAGCCCGCTGCACGACACCGTCAAGGCCACCCTGGATCCGTTGGTCCGCGCCAACTACAAGGACCGCTTCGGTGGAGCGGTGGGTTATCTCACCGGCGACCCGATGGCCGTGCAGTTGAGCAAGGCGTAAGCGCTGCCGTTTCCAGTTGCGGCGCTGCATGACGCGACAGCCGACACGTGCAGCGGGGCATTCCCGCTGCTGTCGCAGACCGGTAGGAGCGCGCACGGGCACGAGGAGCGTTGCCGATGTGGCCTGTCGCGCGCCGGTGCGCTCCTACGGGTACGGTCGATGGGTCTCTGGCTACGTCGGTGAGACGGATCTGACGCACGTGCCTGAGTGCGCCGCTCAGCACTGCCGTAACTCCAGCGCCGTCATCACGATGGGCTTGGCCCAATCGGGTACCTGTGCCAATTCGTCCGGCGTCTGCGGGTATTGCAGGCCGCTGCGGTCCAGTTCCAGTACCAGCATGGGCGATGCCTGACCCGCGGCATCGGCCGGTGCGCTGTTGTCGTAGACATGCAGCACGGCCAGATCGGGCAGCAACGCGATCAGGTTGGCGCGCGAGGCATCGTAACGCTCGCGGATCTTGTGTTCGGGAATGGCATGTCCGCCAGCCGCAACCCGCGCCGCCACGCGCTCGATGTGCAGCTCCACCGTCGCCAACCCGCAGAACCAGACCGCCACCGTGTGCTGGGCGCAGGCTTCGCGCAGCAGGCGCGGAATGGTCGTCGCGCCCAGCGTGGTTTCGAAGGCGAAATCGCTGTTATCGGCCATGGCCTGGCGCAGCCGCCGTACGCCTTCCTGCCAGGCCTGCGCGTTCGCTTCCGCAGGCGCCCAGCCCTGCTCCACCAAGTCCCTGGTGAAGGCGTCCGGGTTGAACCAGGTGGCGCCGTCCTCTTGCAGAAAACGACCCAGTAACGAACTCTTGCCTGCGCCATTGACGCCAGCCAGCACCAGAAGATTGCCCATCGCTTACAGCGACGGGCCCAAGGCGACCTTGCGGCCGCGGCGTGCCGGCGTGGCGATCGCCCTGGCCACGCCCGCACCCTCGGTCGCTGCGGCAAGATGCGCGTCGAACTTCGCCTGCAATGCCTGCAGCGACTGCGCGCGCGCCGAGGTTGCGGCCGCCGCACTCGCCTGATTGACCAGGCGCCGATACGCCTCGGCATCCACCACCACCGCTTCGGGATGATTGTGGTTGGTGATCACCACCGCCCCATGCGAGCGCACCTTGCGCATCAGGCTGGGCCAACCTTTTACCTTGATGTCGGCAGCGGGGGATTTTTCGAGATCGGGCAGATCCTGGAAGCGCGACATGGGGGCAGTCCGGACGGAGTGACGGCGATCAGCCTACTCTCAAATTCCCAATTTAGGAAATTTGTCCATTTTGACCTCAGCGCAGTCGGCCATGTCGTCCAAAACAAGACGGGGCCCGCAGGCCCCGTTCTCTGTCTGTACGATGCGCAACTGCTCAGCCGCGCAACTTGCTCAGCAGCTCGCGAGTCACCGGGTCGGCCACATCGGCCGCTTCGCCCTTCAGCGCCGGCAGCAACTGGCTGGCCAGCTGCTTGCCCAGCTCCACGCCGAACTGGTCGAACGCATTGATGCCCCACATCACCGATTGCACATAGACGCTGTGCTCGTACATCGAGATCAGCCCGCCCAGTGCCTGCGGGGTGAGCGCATCGAGCAGGATCACCGTGCTCGGGCGGCCGCCCGGGTAGCTGCGGTGCGGGTCGCTGCTGTCCTGGCCATTGGCCAGCGCCTCGGTCTGCGCCAGCACGTTGGCCATCAGCGCGACATGGTTTTCCGCGTACGGGTCGTCGTTGTGCACGGTGCCGATGAAATCGGCCGGCACCACGCTGGTGCCCTGATGCAGCGCCTGGAAGAAGCTGTGCTGTACATCGGTGCCCGCGCCGCCCCACCACACCGACACGGTATCGCTGTCCACTGCCGAGCCGTCGAGCTTGACGCGCTTGCCCAGGCTCTCCATTACCAGCTGCTGCAGGTACGCCGGCAGCAGCGCCAGGCGCTGGTCGTAGGTCATCACCGCGTGCGTGGCGCTACCGAGCAGGTTGCGGTTCCACACTGCGGTCAGGCCGTGCAGCACCGCGACGTTTTCTTCTAGGGGCGTGTTGAGCACATGTGCATCGAACTGCGCGGCGCCTTCCAGCAGTTGTTCGAAACGTTCGAAACCAATGGCCAATGCAATCGGGAAACCCACTGCCGACCACAGCGAGTAGCGCCCGCCCACCCAATCCCACATCGGCAGCACGCGGCCCGGTGCGATATCGAAGGCCTTGGCGGCGCGCTCGGGGTTGGCGCTGACTGCGTACAGCCGCTCGCTGCCACCGAGCCAGGCATGCAGGATGCTGCCGTTGAGCAGGGTTTCCTGGGTGCCGAAGGTCTTGGAGATCAGGATGCCGGCGGTGCGTGCCGGATCCAGCGTGGCCAGCGTGCGCTGCATCGCCGCACCGTCGACGTTGGAGACGAAGTGCACGCGGAACCGCGCCCCACTCACCGGACGCAGTGCATCGGCCACCAGCCGCGGCCCCAGGTCCGAGCCACCGATGCCGACACTGACGATGTCGGTGACCTCGGTCGCTTCCAGCTGCTGGATCAACGCACCCATGCGTTGGCGCACTTCTGTGGCGGTGGCGTAGGCCTCCGATGCCACGGGCGCGTCGGTCAAATCGCCGCGCAATGCGGTATGCAAGGCCGCGCGTTGTTCGGTGACATTGACCTGCTCGCCACGGAACAGGCGCTGGAACGCGCCGGCCAGATCGCGCTCGCGCGCGATGGCGAACAAGGCATCGAGCGCGGCGCGGTCATACTTCTGCCGCGCGAAGTTGAAATACAACGGACCGACTTGCCTGGCGTACTGCGTGGGCCGCTGCGGCTCGGCGGCAAGCAATGCGGGGATGGCAGCGCCGCGCAGGCGCTGGGCGTGGGCGTGAAGCGCGTCGAATCCGTTGGTCTGTGTCATGCGGCCTGCGTGGGGATGCTGTGGTTGGTGTGGGAGATCGCGTTGTGCGCGTTCACATATACCAGATTGGGCTTGAAGGTCTTGGCTTCGTCTTCGCTCATGCTGGCGAACGCCGCCACGATGATCAGATCGCCCACCTGCACGTGACGCGCTGCGCCGCCGTTGAGCGACATGATGCCGCTGCCCTCTTCGGCGCGGATGGCATAGGTGCTGAAACGCGCACCGTTGGTGACGTCCCAGATATGGACCTGTTCGAATTCGCGGATGCCGGTCGCTTCCAGCAGCAGGCCGTCGATGGCGATCGAGCCTTCGTAGTTGAGCTCGGAATGGGTGACGGTGGCGCGGTGGATCTTGGCTTTCAGCAGGGACAGATGCATGGACGGAAGGCAACGACAAAAGGAAAGCCGGCATTTTAGCGGAAAGCGCCCGCCCCTACCGGCTTGCGCGGCGGCCGGTGGTGAGGGCTTCAGGCCCGCGCAGCGCGAACAAACACGCGCGCCCGTTCGCTGTCGCTCCGGACCGCTCAGACGCCGCATCGCAGCGTCGGCCTGCTCAGAATTCCAGATTGTCGATCAGACGCGTGTTGCCCAGGCGGGCCGCGATCAAGGCCACGCGCGCGCCGGTGTGGCTGTCGCCCGGCTCGCTGAGGTCAGGCAGCCGCACCACCGCGTAATCGACCCGGAAACCGGCCTGTTCCAGCGCTTGGCTGGCGGCATCTTCCACCTGCGCACGCGGCGTGCCGGCGGCATAGCTGTCGCGCATCTGCAACAGCACCTTGCGGATCGTGGCCGAGATCGGGCGATCTTCCGCCGACAGATACTGGTTGCGTGAACTCATCGCCAGGCCATCGGCCTCGCGCACGATGCTGCCGCCCAAAATTTCGATCGGAAACGCCAGGTCGGCCACCATCTGCCGGATCACCGCCAACTGCTGGTAATCCTTCTTGCCGAAGGCGGCCACGTCCGGCTGCACCTGGTTGAACAAGCGCGCCACGACGGTGCACACGCCATCGAAGTGCCCTGGCCGGCACTCGCCTTCCAGCACATCGCTGACACCGGGCGCGTGGATCGGCGTGGCCAGCGCGGTGCCGAGCGGGTACATGGTGTCCACATCCGGCAGCCACAGCGCATCGCAGCCGGCATCTTCCAGGCCGCGCAGGTCGGCCTCAGGCGTGCGCGGGTAGCGCGCAAAATCTTCATTCGGGCCGAACTGGGTCGGGTTGACGAACACGCTGGAGACCACGCGGTCGGCGTATTGGCGCGCCAGCATCACCAGCGAATAATGCCCGGCGTGCAGGTTGCCCATGGTGGGCACCAGCGCCACGCGCAGGCCCTCGCGCTTCCAGCCATTGACCAGGGCGCGCAATGCGGAAAGATCGGTCAGGGTCTGGATCATGCGGCGTACGCGTGCTCTGCATCGGGAAAGCTGCCGTCGCGCACGGCCTGCGCATAGGCGCGCACCGCGCCGGCGACCGAGCCGCCTTCGGCCAGGAAATCCTTGACGAACTTGGGCCGGCGGTGGCCACTGTCCAGCCCAAGCATGTCGTGCATCACCAGCACCTGGCCGTCGCAGCCGGGGCCGGCACCGATTCCGATGGTGGGAACGCTAAGGTCGGCGCTGATCTGCGTGGCGATCGGTGTCGGCACGCATTCCAGCACCAACAAGCTCGCACCGGCATCGACCACCGCCTGTGCGTCACGACGCAGCTGCTCGCCAGCTTCGCCGCGGCCCTGCACCTTGTAGCCGCCAAACCGCAGCACCGATTGCGGAGTCAGGCCCAGGTGCGAACAGACCGGGATCTCGCGCTCGACCAGGTAACGGATGACTTCCAGCTTGTGCCCGGCGCCTTCGATCTTGACCATTTCCGCGCCGGCCTGCAGCAGCTGGGTGGCGGCATCCAATGCACGTTCAGGGGTGGCATCGGCTTGGAACGACAGGTCGGCCACCAGCAAGGCGCGATCGAGCGCACGGGCCACCGCGGCGGTGTGGTAGACCATGTCGGCGGTGGTCACCGGCAAGGTGGAATCGTGTCCCTGCACCACCATGCCGAGCGAATCGCCGACCAGGATCAGGTCCACGCCATGGGCGTCGAAGGTGCGCGCGAAACCGGCGTCGTACGCGGTCAACATGACCAGTTTTCGACCCTCGCGCTTGGCCTGCGCCAAGGCGGGCACGGTCCAGGGCTTGCTGTCGGCGTGGCTGCTCATGAAGTCATTACGTGGGGTGATAAGCCGGCCATTATCTACCCAATCGGCTCCAGCCCGCAGGTATCGATGGCGCGCAGGGCGCGCCGCACTGTTCCATGCCCCGGGATGATCGCCTCCGGCGCCAGCTCCGACAGCGGCAGCAGGGCGAAGGCGCGCGCGTGCAGATGCGGATGCGGCACCTGCAACTGCGGCAGGTCGATCACCTGATCGGCGTACAGCAGCAGGTCCAGGTCCAGCGTGCGCGGACCCCAGCGCTCGCCGGCGCGACGCTCGCGGCCGAACGCCTTTTCGATGCCGAGCAAGGCCTCCAGCAACGGCAGCGGCGCAAGATCGGTGCGCAGCTGGGCCACAGCATTGATGAAATCGGGCTGGTCTTCGCGGCCCCAGGCCGGCGTGCGATACAAACGCGAAGCGGCGATCAGCGTGGTCTGCGGCACGACGCCCAGCGCGGCGATGGCCGCGCGCACGCTGGCCTCGGCCTGGCCCAGGTTGGCACCCAGGCCGACAAAGGCGGTCTGCATGCCCTACTCGCCTGCGGGCGCGCCGGTCCGACGGCGGCGTCGGCGACGCTTGCGCGGTGCGCCCTCATCGCCGTCTTGGTCGGCCTGCGCCGATTCGATCGCATCCACCAGCTCCTGGCCGGACGACTTCTGCGCCTCACGCCAGAACTCCACATCGGCCGCGTGATCGGGCGATGCGAACTGACGCAGCACCAGGAAATCGAACGCCGCGCGGAAGCGCGGATGCGACAAGGTGCGGAACACCCGCTTGCGCTGACGCGAGGAGAAGCGCGTCTGCAGCAACCAGATTTCCTGCATCGGCAGCGAGAAACGGCGCGGCAACGCGACGCGCTCCAGCTGATGCAAGGTGACGCGATCGGCCGCACGGCGCTGCGCATCTTCCGGTTGCACGCCTTGCGCCTGCAGAGCCATCAGGGTGCGGCAGAACGCCGGCCACAGCAGCAATGCAAACAGGAAGGCCGGCGACACTGGCTCGTCGTTGGCCACGCGTGCATCGGTATTGCGCAGGCCTTCCAGCACCATGGCGCGCAACGCACCACTGCGATTGGACTTCAATGCCGCCGCGCTTTCGGGAAACAGCACGCCGAGCAAGCCATAGCGCTCCAGGCCTTCGAAGCTGGCCACACCGTGCCCGGACAGAAACAGCTTGAGGATTTCTTCGAACAACCGCGCAGGCGCAGCTTCGGACAGCAGCCCGGCCAGACGCGGAATGGGTTCGGCAGTGCCGGCTTCGATGTCGAAATTCAACTTGGCCGCCAGGCGCACCGCGCGCAGCATGCGCACCGGATCTTCCTGGTAGCGCAGCTCGGGGTCGCCGATCAACTTCATCAGGCGCGCCTGCACGTCTTCGAAGCCACCGCAGTAATCGCGTACCGAGAAATCCTCGATGGCGTAATACAGGGCATTGCAGGTGAAGTCGCGGCGGATCGCGTCGTCTTCGATGGTGCCGTAAACGTTGTCGCGCACCAGCCGGCCGTTATCGAGTTCGCGGTCGCCGCTGCCATCGTCGACGTTGGCGCGGAAGGTGGCCACTTCGATGATTTCGCGACCGAACACCACATGTGCCAGACGAAAACGGCGGCCGATCAGACGACAGTTGCGGAACAGCGCCTTGACCTCTTCCGGCGTCGCGTCGGTGGCCACGTCGAAATCCTTCGGGTGGCCGCCGACCAGCAGGTCGCGCACCGCACCGCCGACCAGATAGGCGCCAAAGCCCGATTCGCGCAGGCGGTACAACACGCGCAACGCGTTGGGGCTGATGTCCTTGCGCGAGATGGTGTGCTGGTCGCGTGGAATGACGCGCAGCGTGAACGGAGATGTAACTGAGGGTTCGATGATGGCGCTTCCGTCTTGTGTTGCAGGATTGCCCAACGGCTATTACCTCACTATACTAGCGCGCTGCACAAGACGTGACAAAAGCGCTCCCTTCGTCTAATGGTTAGGACGTGGCCCTCTCAAGGCTAAAACAGGGGTTCGAGTCCCCTAGGGAGCACCACGATCGGTCTGACTGCTAGACGCCAGAGCCCCGCAATGCGGGGCTTTTGCGTTGTGGCGCAGGCCCTTTGCATGTGCATTGGCCTGCGTGCCATCGCGCAGGCCGCGACCATCTCCGCCTCGCATCTAGCCCGGTCAGGACCGCAGGGGCCCGGGATTGGTCGAGGTTGGTTGCCGCATCCACGGCGCCGGATTCCATCTCAAATCCGCAATGCGGCAGTGCGTTGTCGGGATGCAATACGGCCAAGGCCCTCAACGCGCTCCAGCCAACACGCATGCAGATTCGCGGCATCGCATGGCAAGTGTCAGACGATGTGTCGATCTCAGGGACGCAGCTCAGATCAGCCACATCAGCACACAGAGAACGGGCCTCATCGCTGCGCGCTCGCCGGTACGCATTCGCTGCGCGGTGACGTGAGTGGAGGTGTTTCGCCCGTGCACCATGCGTGCCGGCCGCCCTGGGAATTTGCAGTGCATCGCGTTTGCTCACATGGTCGTCGGCCCAAGCACCGCGTCGTCGCTGTCGGTTTCGGCGACGGCATCGTGGGCATGCAGGCTTTCCAGATGGCGTACCGCCACATGGAAGGCCGCATAGTGCTCTGCCAGCTGCTGGCGCAGGCGTCGCGCCGCATCTTCGACATACATCAGGTTTGCGCCATTCAAGCGCGCAAATGCCTGTTCGTCGGGTCGCCGCACTGCAGCCTGCACCGGCGTCGCCAACGCCTGCTCGCACAGACCGACCAGTTGCCGGATGGCCAAGCGCTGCGCATCGGCGGGCAGCTCAACGCGTACCTGCGCCACGCTGCGTTGGCTATGCGGCGTGGCGTAGGAACCGTGGTCCTGCAGCCATTGCGCAACCTCGTCCAGCGCCAGCGCATCGCGCCCGGCATGTTGCTGCACGAATGCATCGCTCAGCAGCTGCCGCGACAACGCTGCCGAACAGGGGCAGGTAGAGGCGTACAACACCTCCACCTGGAGCTGGATCGTGGTGCGCCCTGCACTGCATTGCGCGGCGATGTGCACTGGATAGGCACGCCAGCCACTGAGCCCCTCACTGCGCAATGCCGGCGTGCGCAACATCAGTTCGAAGCTCAGCGTCAGCCGAGCGGCGCGGCTCGCGCAATCGGCATGACTGTCGATCAGCGCCTGCAATAACCCCGAGAGCATGGCCGGCGACACTGGTTGCTGCAGCTGCGTATCCAGCAGGCGGTACAACCGCGACATGTGGATGCCTTTCAGCTCTGCCCGCGGCAGATCGACCTGCACGCTGGCGCGTGCGGCAAGCTGGCCGCCACCGGCCTCCAACTGCACGGGAATGGCGATGTCCTGCATGCCCACCCATCGCAGGGGCGCGCTCAGCGTTGATGGTTCGGTCACAGCAACATCGGGAAGCGTAGCGGACATCGGGATCTCGTCGAAGATAAAAGTGACGACCGCGCCTCAGGCGCGGCCAGGAAACGCAGCGAAGTAGTCGTCGATTCCCGCATGCAATGTCTGCGCGAGTTCGTCCTGATGCGTATCGCTGCACAGGCGGCTGCAATCGTCGCGATTGCTCATGAAGCCGGTTTCCACCAGCAGCGACGGAATGTCCGGCGACTTCAACACCGCAAAACCGGCCTGCCCCACCTGGTTCTGATGCAGGCGCGTCACCTGCTGCAGGCGTTCCAACATCAACGTGCCGAATGCCAGGCTGCTGGCGATGGTGCCGCTCAGCGACAGATCGGCCAGCACCTGCGACAACACCGGATTGCTCGGCACCCGCAGCCGGCGCGCGGTGTCTCCCATGTCGTCGGCAGCGTTTTCGCTATCGGCGATCCAGCGCGCCAGTGCGGAGCTGGCGCCAGTCTGCGACAGCGCAAACACCGAGGCGCCCCGCGCTTGGCGCGTTGGTGCGGCATCGGCATGGATGGAGACGAACAGGTCCGCATTGTGGCGATGGGCGATCAACACGCGCTCGTGCAGCGGCACGAAGCGGTCATCGCTGCGGATCATGGTCGGCCGGTAGCGCGCATCGGACGCCAGGCGTCGATGCAACCGCCCGGCGACCGCCATGGCGACATGTTTTTCGTAACGCGCATCGGCACTGACCGCCCCCGGATCCTTGCCGCCGTGGCCGGCATCGATCGCGACCACGTAAGGGCGCAGGCGTGAATGAGCCGGCTGCGGTGGCTCTGTCTGCCCCGTCGCCGTTGCTGCTGGCGCGCCATCGCTCGTGGACAACACTACGCTGCCAGGCATAGCGGCAAGCTCCAGCACCAGCGCGCCGGCTTCCCAATGCAGGTTGGTCGAACATGGCTGCTGCAGGTCGAGCACGACGCGCAGGCCATCCAGATGCGGCGCACTGCGTATGCGGGTCACCGCAGCGCCGCCCGGTATCGGATCAATGCGCGGCGACTGCGACGACACGCCAGGCAGATCGATGACCACACGCTCGGGACCGGTCAACCGGAAACTGCGATAGGCAACCTGTGCGCCCAGCTCCAACCGAAGGCGCAGCAGCTCGCCCTGCTGCCGCATGCTGCATGCCCGTAAGACGGGAAGTCCTTGTGCAGACCCCAACGCCGGCGAAAGCATCAACACTGCAGCGGCGCCCTGCAGGAGGTGACGGCGCTTCATGCGCGCACCTCAAGACCCGAGCAATCGACCGGACACCGCAGACCGCAGCACTGACTGCGGCGCGATTCCAGACAACACATCCAACACAACGGGAGATAGGACACGGGAGGCAAGACTGCGCGGCGGCGATGATTTGTTATAAAGTAACATTAATTCCGCGAAAGAACGTCAGCTCTTCCTATCCTGCGCGCTTGCGTTCATCTTCTTGTCCCACAACCGGAAGGCGCGCACCACCCGCGACACTCGATTTCTTTAGCACTGCAATGAGTCGCTTATGCACCCCGGTGACCCATTCGATCCGAGACGACTCGCCGACTATCGTGCATTTAAATGGAAAACCTAATAATTTCCAGGTGGGCGGGTTACGCATTTCGAATAAACCGCTACTTGCCACAAAGTTATATGACTTTAAAAACCTGCCTTCTCAATTTCTACAACCGTGGCATCAAGTCCATGCAAGTGGGGACACACAATGTATGACGAATCCTGTCAGCTCTCGGCATTCCACAGTATACAAATAAAAGGTAGCAAGAATTATGGAAGTCAACCAGGAGAGTTGACACCCAGATAGCGTCAACACATTGACGCAAGGCAAGTGCAGCAACTTTTGACTTAGTCACTCACGAAACTACGGAGAAACACGTACCGTAGGCATGCCTGAATTGCAGGCGAATGTTTCCCGTGAACGGGAGAAGGCGAAGTCATGGAAGTGAAGGCAAAGCTGGCATTTAAGACCCTAGGCGCCGCCGCCATCGCGATGCTGGCGGTTACCGGTTCAGCAAGTGCATGCTGCCCAGGCGATGGAACAGTTGCCACGCTGGCTGCCACGGGCCTGGGCGAGTCCGTGCCCAACGCAACCAATCTTGCGGTAGATCCAACCTGGCGGATTTACGAATTTCAACGCGAGGGCATGCTGTATCTACAGATCAACGATGCAGCTGGCGTAGTGCGTGGCGCGGTTGGTCGCGCAGGCGAAGCTCTGTGGGTGCTGCCGATGGGTAAGGACGTCAATCGTGTGACGGTTTCGACGTTGACGAGACCAACGCTCGCACAATTGGTTTATCAGACCGATAACTTCACGGTGCATCTCATCCCGGGCACTGCTGGAGAGCGCTGGATTGTCACACGGACGAAGTGATCGAGACGGGCTCGGCGACTAGCAGACTCAGGGTTCGCGTATGGCGGCGGCGAAACATGCCGCCATGCGCTTTCAGTCGCGCCCGCAATTCGGCACCCGCTTCAGTTGTGTCGCGCTGCACTACATCCAGCAATGAACTATCAGCGAAGATTCTGATAACAACGCCCTGTGAACCACTACTTTTCCATGTGCGAGCTTGCACAAGGTGCCGCTTAGCTTGGGGAAGCATTTCGAACGCGTTGAGAGCGCACCTATACGCGGCCAGCTGCAAGCCAAGTGATAGATCGCCACAATTACCACGCAGCGCGTGATGGATCTCAGTGTTATAAAATCGTGCCAGTACGGGTGAGCGCAGCGCCTGGTACACCCCATGCGTCTCGATTTCTAGCGGATATAACCCCCCGACGTACTCATGCAGCAGTCGCGACTCGATGACTCCTGCTCTGGTCATTTCCATGGCTGCTGCGTGATGCCCACGCTCACGCAGTTGAGCGACACAATCCTTGCGTAACCGGTTTATATGAACATTTATATCCGAATAATCCACAACGCGATTGCGAAGGGTGCGCTCTGCAGCCAGATAGCCCGCCTGAGCAAACTGCAATGCGGCCAGTTGTGCCTGCTCCTGTCTCCCTGCCTGCGTGTATGCGGAGGCCAACCGTGAACCGAGGACAAAGAGTCCCGTCGCAATCACTGCAATCAGTAGCTGAACACTGAACAATTCGGAGTCATATGCGGCGATTCCGTACTTCGACCTAGACAACGCTGCAATCAGGTTTGCCAGCAAGGCGCCAGCCGCGGCTCCCCGCCAGCCATGACGGAGCGTCAGAACGATTGCTGGCCCAGTAAGCGACGCCATCAAAACCTGTCGCAGGAGTGGCTCAGGGACAACATTGGCGGTGCAAAACAATGCTGCCATCGCAAATCCGGCAACTGCACTGTCACGCACCAAATCGTCGCGAAGATAGCTTTCAGCACGCCGGTACCAAAGCAAACCCGGCAGCAAAAACATCAAAATTCCGAGGTATGAACCCAGCCAAGTCCTCAACAGGGTAATCCCCCCGCTTTTAGCGGTCGCCAGAAGTGGAGCTAAGCGGCCATCGCCAACTTCATGGCAGGCGTGATGCCGCCGAGCGCCATATTCGGACGCTCGTGGTTGTACGTCCATAGCCAGCGGGTGGCTTTGTCCTG
>JAAIGE0100557964.1_pt1 | contig 33917 bp, 29 predicted proteins | sample 6487951 | NCBI WGS metagenome assembly JAAIGE01 (sample SAMN13974128, study PRJNA590717) | phyllosphere metagenome | biome: tomato field; feature: multiple bacterial spot infested tomato fields; material: tomato leaves; isolation source: leaves from tomato fields | host: Solanum lycopersicum ...
ACAAGGAACATCCATGCTTGACAAGCTGAAGGCCAAGAAGGCCGAAATCGCACGCCTCCGCGAAGAGCGCGGCGCGACCGACCCCATCCTCATCATCGCGGGTATCGCGATTACCCTCATCCTGCTCGTGGGTGGCTCGTTCGCCATTTCCGGCTTCATCGCGAACGCGAACAACCTGAACGCCAAGGGCGACCTCGACCGCATCGCAACCGCCCAGGCTGCGTTCCTCGCGGAGAAGGACACCTACTCGAACAGCGTCGCGACGCTCGGCTCCTCGTCCATCGGCTTCACTCCGACCGCGGGTAACCCCATCACCATCCTGTCCTCGGGCAGCACCGGCTGGGTCGCCATCACGAAGTCCGCTTCGGGTCAGCGTTACGTTCGCACCTCCGCTTCGACCACCGTCGTCGAGGCCAACCGCGCCACCGCCACCACGGTGGCCTACAACGCCGCTCCGACCCTGACGGGCACGGGCGTCACCCTGGCCCAGGTGGACGCAGCGGTTCTCGCCGCAGCGATGAACTAAGCTTCATCCACCAACGCTTGAATCCCCGGTTCTTCGGAGCCGGGGATTCAAGCGTCTCCGGGGTCTTGTCCCCCGAAGAGGGGACACAGCAAGACGGCGTGTCGTAGAACACATCGGTCCATGTGTCAGTGAACGGACAGACATCCCGTACACTATACATGAGAGCCGAGTGTCATCGACAGAAGCCGCGCTCAACCCCCTACACCGATACGAGTACAATGAGCGTGATGCGTAGACTTCTTCACCACCTTCGGAGCGACCGAGGCGATGCCTCCCCCGTTGCTCTCGTCGCTGCGTCCATTCTGACGCTTGTGACCATGGTCATCATCGGTGGCGCCATCACGACCATGCTCGCCGGTAGCGCGCTCGCACAGAGCAACAGCGACCTCACCACCCGCCTCGAACAGGACATCGTAGAGTTCGAAAAGACGCCATACAACCAGCTCAAAGACGAAGCTGCGAATACGTACAACGTCACCGTCTCCGGCCGCTCTGTACCCATCACGCGCGAAGTCATCTTCGACCCCTCCGTCAACGGGTACACGCTCCGCCTTACCGCGCCCCGCGGTGTTCTTGCGAACCGCCCGACCATGACATGTGGCACACTCGACGCCACCGGCAAGACCCCGAAGGGCTGCATGTCGCTGTCCTCCACGGTCATTGGAACGCCTGCGGACATCGGACCCAACATGCCCGCCGGTATCACCGTGTCCGTGCGTGACATCAACAACGAGAACCTCTCCACGAACCTCGTCGCCTCCGGCGACTTCGAAGGTGACGGCGCTCAGGCCAAGTGGAGTACGGAAAAGGGCGGCGCAACCGCCACCGTGACCGGCGTCACCACGCCGCGCGCCACAGGCTCGCAGGAGCTTGTCACACGCGGCAACACAGTCGTGTACAGCCAGCCCTTCGATGCGGCCGTAGCGGACCGCCTGAAGGCTTCTGGCTTCGCCAAGGTGACCGCCGGTAGCGCGCTCGTGCAGGTCGGTCTTCAGGCCGGAACCAACGCCGCGACATTCGGACCTTCCACCAACCGTCGCGAATGGACGAACGTCGCCAGCGAAGCGACCGTCTCCCAGGCAACGCAGTACCGTCTCGCCATCCGCGTCACCAACTGCACCTCTTGCCGGGTCTCGATTGACGATGTGTCCGTCATCAAGACCACTGAGAACCTGCTGAAGGACCAGAGCAAGTTCGAGACCTCCTCGAACGCTTCCTACGACCAGACTGCGGGCGCTGCGACCTTCGTGGGCGGCAACTTCGGCAAGTGGCTCCGGTACGTACTCCCCGCTCCGCAGATGACCGGTATCAACTCAGTTACCTTCGGAGCGCGGCTTGCTTCGACGACACAAGTCGAAGGTGCGACTGGCACCGTGACCATCGAATACACGCCTAGCGCGAGTGGCGGCACAAGCACTGTCGTCCAGACCATCGACCTTGCCGGTATCGGTACGGAAAGCGTCCCTGTAGCTGCCAACTACAACATCCCGGCAACGTCTACAAGCGGACGCTTCGTCCTGCGTGTCACCCAGACTGGCGGACCGGCGAAGACCATCGTCGCATCCGATGTCAGCATGGTTCTTGCCGGGCGTGACAGCGCAACGACGACAGCATCGAGCATCGAACTCGCCAAGATTGACCCGAAGACGGTGAAAGACACGGTCCTCCGTGTTTCGTACCAGTACGCGGGCACGAACAGCCCCAAGGGTCTGAAAATCGGCGTCTTCTGCTCGACTAACCTGGGCATCGGTTCGCTGTCCACCAACAACATGAATCTGTCGCAGGACACCTCCGGTCGCAACTGGTACTGGGCACGTCTGGAAATCCCAGCGCTCGACCGCTTGAACGAGTGTGGGTCTGCTAACATTAGGGTGTGGAGCGAGAACGGTGACATCATCGAATCTGCGCTCGTCAAGGACGTGACCCTGATGAAGGTTCTTGCTGGGGTCACCTCCCAGCGCACGGAGGAATAATGAGCACCGCTAAGACGCCTATGCGCGAGCCGGGAAACCTGCTGGCGCGCATCCGCGCGTTCGCCGCCAACGGCCGCGAAGACCGTGGTGCACTGTCCAACGCGCTGCTGCTCGTACTCGTCGTAACCACGCTGCTCATCGTCTCGATGTCCTGGTTCTTCTTCCGCCAGACGCTCGACTACACGACTGCGCAGCAGGCCCAGGTCCGCTCCAGCGTCAACCAGCTCGCCTCCAACGTACTCGGCCAGATGAACTCGGACTTTCCGAAGGAATGGCAGTACATGAACGCGACCGAGCTGAAGAAGGCGACTTCTCAGTTCGGTAACACGCCAGAACTCGGCGCGACCAGCTACATCACCTTCTTCGCTGTCAACCCGAACTCCGGAGTCGTTACAGCCGAGATGGAAGGTAAGTCCGCCAACGCGCTCGGAATCACGGCTAAGGCTCGCGTCCAGTTCGTGCCCTCCGGCGCCGGTGTCTTCACGGGTCTCGACGCGCAGGGGCGCCCTGTCTGGGTCTACTCCAACGACAACCTCGACGCGCTCGCGCTCTGGGAACTGAACCCGAACTCCATCGAGTACCTGACACCAGGCGGTGACTACACCTCTGTCGCGCCGCCGGTTCCACCGAGCGTGAACATCACCGCGTCTGGCAACACGGTCACCTCGTCGTTCTCGGCTGTCTACTGCCAGTACGGTGGCTCCACCGAGTACCGCTACCGCTACAAGATGGGCAACGACGCCTGGACATCCTGGAGCGAGTGGGCGCCTGACCAGTCGTTCAAGCAGAACATCAACCAGGGCCAGAAGATTGCCGTTCAGGCGATGGCTCGATGCCGCACCTCGCTCGGTGTGACCGACCCGACGGCTGCTTCCGAAATCGCGGAATACACGCACCCGATTCAGCCGCCTCCTGGTGCGCCGACGCTGACGCTGAACGACAACGGTACGGCGAAGTGGACCGCAGTCTCCTGTGGCACCGGCACCACTGCTGAGTACCAGTACCGCATCCGCCTCAACGAGGGAACGTGGACCACATGGACCACATGGGCTGACGGCGTCCTCACCGCAGACACGAAGGCGCTCGAAGGTGCCCGTATCGAGTTCCAGGTGCGCGCTCGCTGTACCTCCGAGTTTGCGGTAGGTAACATGACCGCCACGGCAAGCGCGCAGCTTGACCGTTCCATCAAGGCGACCCCGGCTCAGCCCACCATGTCCATCGGTGGCACCAGCACCATCACCACTTCGGTCTCTAGCGCCGCCAGTGTTTCCGGTCTGAGCGCTGAGTACCGCTACCGCATCCGCGTCAACGGCGGCAACACCTGGACCTACACCGGCTGGAGCACCACCCGTATCGACACCCGTACGGTCAACCAGGGTTCGAAGGTCGAAGCTCAGGGCCAGTCTCGCTACGTTTCGCAGTACGTCGATGGCCCCGCCTCCCCCGAGTCGGACATCAAGGTGCTCAACGTTCCGGTCACCACCAAGCCTGACGCGCCTACGCTGACTCTGGCTACAGACTGGACCGAGTACACCATCGGTGAAGTCGTCTGCCCGGCCGGTACAAGCACTCGCTACTCGTTCACGACCATCGTCAACGACGTGACGAAGAACTCCTACGACAACGTCGCCCCTCAGCTCTTCACCCGCGGTATCTCGGTGCCTGAAGGTGGAACGCTTCGTGTTGTCGCAAGCGCCAACTGTCTCGGTGACGGCACCGGTTTGTACGGTCCGTCCTCGGACGACCGCGTCCTGACGAAGGTGCGCCCAGTTACCTCCACCCCGACCACACCGGTCATCTCGTTCGCGAAGAACGGCGCGCCGACCTGGGTCAAGGGCGGATGTGCCACTGGCACCACCTGGGAGTCGCGTAGCCGCTACCAGACCAACGCGGGCGGTTTCTCCGCGTGGACCGGCTGGGACGGCCTCAACAGCGTCTCCTCGCCCATCGACCAGGGCGAGCGCGTACAGTTCTCTGTCCAGGCGCGCTGTGTCTCGGGTAGCGACTCGTCGCTGACCGGTCCCACCGCGTCTGACCTGAGCGACTGGTTCGTCTACGAAATCACCGCGTCGCCGACTGTCGGTGGCAAGACCACCATCACGGGCAACCCGCCGGTCGCGTCCTTCACAAACCCGACCAACTGCCCGGCAAGCACCAGCGTCCGCGTTTCGAGCCGTGTCGGTTCCAACGATAGCTGGCAGGACTGGTCCTCGTTCGCGACCACTCGTCCCGACTACGAGTTCTCCACCTCGAACGGTAACGTTGCCCGTGCACAGCTCCAGGCCCGTTGCGTCAGCAGCTACTCCACCGGACCGACCTACACGTACAACGCGGTGTCCTTCACCACGCCCGTGACGGCGACGACCACCTCGCCGACGGTCACCTGGAACACCTCCTCGTGGAACCAGTTCTCCTTCTCCAACGTCTCCTGCGGCACCGGCCTCAGCCCGCAGTACCGTTACCGCACGAAGAGCGGTGTCTGGTCCGACAGGAACGAGAACGGCTGGAGCCGCGCATGGAGCGCATGGGGCGGTAACCCCGGCACCATCAACTTCTCGGACCCGTGGTACCACGGTGACTACTTCGACGTGCAGGTCGCAACGCGCTGCATCAACCAGTATTCGAGTGCCGCTGGCTCGACCAGCACGTTCGACCCGCAGGCGCGCATGCGCGACATGCCTATCGGCCCGACCATCCACATCGCCTACGACGGTGCGCTGAACTCGAACTGGTGGGCAACCGGCGAATACTGCCCCGCTGGCACGTACACCGACTACAGCTCGTACAACCGTGTCAACTGGGAAGGTGACATGGCCAAGGAGCCGGGCAACTACGAAAGTGGCTGGACCGAGTTCAACCGCAACCACACGAGCCGCGGTACGAACGCTGAAGAGGGACGCGCGCAGAAGACGTACGTCCGCTCGCAGTGCGTTAACGAACTCACAGGCGCTCGCGGTGCCGACCGTAACACCTCTACTCTCGGTGGTAACAACGGCTTCTACGCCCGCGGTGTCAGCCAGGGTGGCAAGTGGGGTGGCCGCGTCGGCTACCGTTGGTTCAACCACGGCCTCAACTGCAACAACGGCGCCTGGCAGGCTGGTCCGTGGATGGACGTTACCCGTAACGTCGCAACCGGTTACCGGGTGTGGGGCGCATGGTGGGACTACCGTGACGAAGGTGGAAACTGGGGTCAGGTCCGCAGCCAGAGCTGGGCCAACTGTGCTGGCCCGTACGCTAGCGCAGGACAGCAGTACCACGACTTCTGGTGGGGATAAGTCACCGCCGCTGGAACCGCCTACTAGATGGTAGAATCTTGATGATGAACACAGTGCTTGAACGCCTTCGCTCGGAGCGAGGAGCCACGGACCCCGTCCTGGCTATCATCGCCGTGTTCGGAAGCGCTATCATTAGCGCTACCATCTTCGCGGTGCTTATCTCGACATTCAACTTCGTCGGGAAGTATGCAGACGAACAGACTCGTGCTGGCAACCTCACGACCGTCAGTAAGGCATGGTCGCTGGATGCCAACAACGCGTCTCAGGTCTTCCTGCGCGGGAACAAGACCGCCATCTTCTACGAGCTGCCCGGACGCTCCCCTGGCGTCTACCAGCAGCGTGGTAGTGGCTCCTTCCGTGATGACTGCCGCAAGAGCGTATGGACGCTCAACGCCGACGGCGTGCTGAGCAACACGGTCTCGTACTTCAACAATGAGAACTGTGACCTCGGCACGAACCCTGGCACCCCCGCCTCGACCACGAAGGCCATCTCCGTAGACGGCTTCGCGGCAGACGCAGTGTTCGTTGCCACGAACGCCGCGGGCCGTGACCTTCACTACAACAGCTCTGGCCTCGAAGTCGGTCTCTCGAAGACTGTGCCTACCGCTGACCGTTCCATCGCGAAGCGTGACGGATACTGGCGTGACTACGAGTGGGAGTGGAGCCAGCCCACGCTCGTCAAGATTTCCAAGGTGCAGACCACGGCCAACCCGGCCGGTGCCGAGACCACTGTTTCCATGCCACTGAGCGGTCCTCGCCCGACTGACATCGCCGGTAAGACCTGGATTGCGCCTACCGCGCAGGGTGACACCCTCACCAACCCCGAGGTCAACCCCGAGCAGACGCTCTACAACCCCGGCCCCATCAACAACCTCCGCGTCGAGCGCTCCGCCACGAACGGTGACATCTACGGTTCACTCCGTGAAGGTATCCAGGTCACCTGGGACTACGTCACCTGTGGTCCGTTCACCACGGAGTACAACGTCCGCTGGACGACCTCCACGACTGGTGCTTCCAACAAGGAAGTCACCTTCACCTCCTACGGTGCCTTCGAGCCTGTTCAGATTGAGAACGTCCCGAACGGTTCTGTCGGCAAGGTCACGGTCGTCGCATCCTGCCCGCCGAGCGTCTCGAACAAGACCTCGACAGACGATGTCTCGTACACGCAGACCCTCCCCGCCCCGGTCCTCACCGGTTCGGAAGAGTCGGCGAACCCGCACATCCACAACCTCGCATGGGGTCCGGTTTCCTCGCTGAGCGCCGTTCGCTACCGCATCGAGCAGAACATCAACGCCGCTGGCTGGTCTGCCTCTTCGGCCATCTCGCCGAACCCGCAGGCGGGCAAGGACGCGCAGCTCACCTTCGACACCGGTTCGACCTACGGTCAGAACCACCAGTACCGTGTCGTCGCTGTGCTCTCCGCAGTGTCATCCAGCCCGTCGAACATCGTCACCATCGAGACCCCGTGGCCACCGATTGCTGCGCCGACCATCACGGGCACCAACCCGACCGCTTCGACGTACCAGACCTCTGTGTCTGCCATCTCGTGCCCGGCCGGTACCAGCCCGCAGTACCAGCAGCGCTACCGCTTCGCGACGAACGCGTGGAGCGCCTGGACGACCTGGGGCACCACCCGCAACATGACGACCACGGTCGCCGAGGGTCAGCGCATCCAGGTGAACGCTCAGGTCCGCTGCGCCTACAACGCAGACCAGTTCTCGCCGACCCAGGCCGCTCGTAACACGGCCCAGTGGATTCGCCCCATCACGACGGTTCCCGACGTGCCCACCATCACGTTCACCGACCCGTCGGCTGACTCCGACCCGGTACCCACCAACTTCGCGACCGGCGGCTGCCCCGCTGGCACGAACCCTGAGTTCAGCTACCGCTACCGTCAGAACGCTTCTACAACGTGGACCGAGTTCACCGACTGGAGCGCCGACACGACCGCTCTCATCGCGCTCCAGCGCGGTGCCCGCATCACGGTCGAAGCCAAGGCGCGTTGTGTTACCCCGTACGCTCAGGGTCCGGAGACTGACCCGGGTTCGCAGTCGTGGGTTCGCCCGATTCCGGCTCCCCCGGCTCTCACTGGCCTGACCACGGACGACAAGGGTACTGCCGAGCCGACCAACAACCGCATCATCCACAACGCGGCTGTCTGCCCGGCAGGCACGAACTCTGAGTACCGCTACCGTCAGACCACTCCGACGAACAGCGCCGACAACACCTGGACCGCGTGGAACCGCACGACGGCCACCAAGCCGACGCTCAACATCGACACCGTCTGGGGACGTTACTACGTCTGGGAGGCAGTTGCACGCTGTGTCTCGCCGTACGCTTCTTCGCCTGCATCGCCGACTCGCAACACCACCTGGACGACCAGCCTCCCGATGCCGAGTGGCACCCTGACGCTGGCCGCACCGTCGAGCACACCGATGGACATTGAGTACAACGTCACCATCGGTGGCGACGCTTCCTGCCCCGCTGGCACGAAGATTCGCTACGTCATGCGTGGTACGAACAACGCCCTCCAGGTCGCCAGCAAGAAGTGGTTCGACAGCGGTTGGAGTACCTTCGAGACTGACAAGACGGCGGAACCTGCACGCTGGACGAACCTGACGGTCGCTCACACGGCACCGAAGGCACGCGCGAACTTCTACGACGCTGTCTACACCGGTTACGCCGTCTGTGATGGTCCTGACCGCTCGGCCTCCGTGGACAACCCGCTGGAAGCTCTCGCGACCATCCCCGGTCCGGGCCAGGGACGCATCCGTGTCAACTACCCTGACATCAACGAGAAGTCCTCGACGCCGTTCCGCATCGACGAGGGTGGTTCGGGCAACAGCACGACCGTCCAGGCCGTCTTCACCGGCATCGACTGCGTGGGCAGCCAGTGGCCTGAGTTCCAGTACCGCTTCCGCGTCAACCCGTCCAACCCGGCCGGTGGCACATGGAGCGCATGGAGCACCTGGGGCGACACTGGTGGACGTAACTACTACAAGAACAACGTCCTTGACCAGACTGACCTCCCGAGCCAGGTCTCCGCAGACGGTCGCACCACGACTGTCGCAAACACCAACCTCGTCGGTGGCGCCAACCAGGCTGGACACCTGTACGTCCGCGTTCCGGTCGCTCAGGGTCACCGCGCTGACTTCCAGGTCCGCTCGCGCTGCATGGACGCGTACACCTCTGACGCTCTGAGCAACAAGGGTCCGAACTCGTCCACCATCGACCAGAACCTCGCGCGCAGCGTTGAGGCTCCGTCGAACCTGTGGCTGGAGCAGCCGTTCTGGAGCGGTGTGCCGAACGGTACGCAGCGTTCCGTCGGCATGAGCGCTAACTGCTCGGCCAGCTCCGTCGGCATCCAGTACATGTGGCGTAACGACGGCGCTGGTGGCAACACGGGCGTCTGGCAGGGCTGGTTCAACCCGAACAGCGGCAACGGCTTCCGTACCTCAAACATCACGGCAACGTGGGCCAACTGGTACGGCAGCTCCGTCACAGCCATCTGTGTCGGTGCCTGGGTAAACAGCAACACGGTCGCCACTCAGACGGGTGGCGTGCAGGCCGAGATTCCGCCCGCACCGTCCGGCGTCTGGATGAACGTCTCCGGCTCCAACCAGGACATCTGGCGCGGTACCCTCTACACGGGCAACACCGTCTCGGCTAGCGCGTCGTGGAGCGCATCGGCTGGTGGCAACTGCCCCGCAGGTACGTGGACTCGTACCGACTGGGCCAGCCCCACATCGCAGAGCGCTTCCGTGAGCCGTTACTCTAGCGTATCCGGTACCTACTACAGCGATTGGGCTACCCGTAGCTTCGGTGCCTCCCTGTTCTGTGTCGCCAACGACAACGGCACGGCTGGCCCCGGAACCGGCACCGGCTGGCAGGACCGCTCGGTCCGTGTCGGCGCCTACTGGGAGACCCCGCCTTACCCGGGCACCCCGACCGGTGGCTCCTACAATGGTAGCTACACTGCCTTCAGTGGTAGCCAGTACGGCGGCTACGTCGTCAACACCCTGAACTTCAGCGGTTCGGGTGGCGCAAACGCGAACAACTACAACAACGGCGTCCGCGTCCAGGGAACCGTCCCCCGTAACGGTGGAAGCTGGACCGGATGGACTGGTCAGGTTGGCTGCTTCGATGGAGCTTCCCAGAAGCAGGCTCAGTCTCAGGCCACGAACGGTTGGGGTTCTAGCGGCTGGTACACCACTGGAGCTTCCAGTGTTCCGGCAGGTATCGACCGACTGAACGTCGGCTGCTTCTAAGCCAAAGGGCGGGGTGCCTCACCTTTAGAGCTGAGGCACCCCGCCATACTTTCCGAGCACTAAGAAGGCCACCCCGTCAATCACGGGGTGGCCTTCTTAGTGCTCGGAAAGTATTACTCCGGCATGACGATGACGTAAGCGTTGGGGTTCGACTGGGAAGCGACCCAAGCATCCGCAGCAGCACGAGCTTCTGCGGCAGAACCGTATGCCTGGTTCGGGTTGAAGGCACCGTTGAAGAAATACTTCGTAGTCAGGTTACCGTCGTAGTCATAGCCGTCCATACGTAGCAGTGCAATGACACGCTTACCCGTGTTCGCGCCGATGTCACGAATCATCGCTTCACGGTCACGAAGGAAGCCGTTCGTGCCGTCATCCACGGGGTGCGCGTTGGCATTCGCTGCACCCTTGTTGTTCACGTCCTGCTGGACTACCTCTGGCAGAGGGGCAGTACGGTCCACGACGATGTGCGAGCCGTCCGGCATAGCGTAGCCTCGATACTGGCCCTTGCTGTCCGAGTTCATCTCGGTTGCAGTAGCAGCATCGACGGTGGCGCCTACTGTAACCTCCGGCTCAGGGGCCGGAGGAGCCTCGGTGGACGTAGGCGCGGGGGATGCCGTCGGGTTCGCAGGAGCGGAAATGCTGGGTGCAGAAGTCGGCGACTCACTCGGCTTGGGCGAGTCAACTGTGCACCCCGCAATCAGGAGAATGGTGACGAGGGGGACCGCAAGGAGGCCGCTCGCCAGTCGCTTGTTCTTTAGCATACCCCTATGTTAGCGGCGGCGTACTTGCGGGGTGAGCGAGACTATGATAGGGTCCGCGCTCACCGATAGAACACATCGAAGAAGTCCTGATTCGACTTCTCGAATACCCGCTTCTCGTACTCATCGAAAGGCATTTCCCCACCCGGTATGTCCTGGAACGCGGGGATGTTCTCGCGCAGTGTGCCGCCGAAATGGACCCATCGCGGCAGACCCGTCGCCGGGACAGTCGTGTTCGTGAAGATGATGACCGCGCGCCCCGTCTCGTCTCGAAGCTGCTGCGCCAGCCGAGAGAAAGCGCCCCATGTCTCATCTGTCTTCTCCGGGTCAGCCCCCGACAAGACAGGCTCTATGTCGGCGAGCCTCTTCTCGATATCGGCCCGGACATTCTCAGGGAACGGCTTCTTCGGGGAGACGAGGACATACGTCCCATCAAGCATCTTGTACGGCCGGTCTTCCGTGGACCAGGAAGGAATCGACGGCGCCGCGGGGTCCGGTGTCACCACGTCACCCACCGAAGGCTCAGGAGAGGCGCTCACAGCCCCGCTGGGCGACGTTTCAGGCTCCAGCGTCCCAGGAGGGGTGCACGCCGTTAGAACGAGCAGGAGGGCCGCTACAGGCGCGGCAAGAAGCACTTGCTTGCGCACAGCGTCACCCGTGTTCGATGATGACGATGTCCGGGTCTTTAGCCTGGGCCGCTTCGAGAATCGCACGGTACTCTTCGCGAGAGTGCTCCTCGATGTCGTCACCCGGATTCGGAACACCGTCAGCTTCACCGATATGCGTCCACTTCGCCACCGTAGGCGCATTCGCCTCGATGCCCATGGGGTACCACGAGTACGTCAGCACAACGACTTTCTTCCCCGTCTGCTTTCGAGCGGAGAACACGAAGTCCCCGAGCTTCCCATCCACATCAGCGGCAGTCTCCGCTGTGGCAACGGGGACGGACTGAACGCGCGCTTCCATGTCAGCGAGAACTTCCGCCGGTAGCATCTCGCTCTCAGAGACGACGACGAACGTACCGTCCTGCATTCCGTAGGCGCGGAGTCCTGGCATGGCGCCACTGTCCAGCTCTTCGGCCGTAGCAGCGTCTACTACGTCACCTGGAACGAACGGAGACGCTGCGGGAGAGGACACCGAAGGCTCTGAACCGTCATCGCTAGGCGAAGGCGTGCAGCCCGCAAAAGCGAGCGAGGCGACCAGGACAAGGCTGGTCAGCGGCAGAATCCTTCGAAGCTTCATACCCATCATGGTAGTGGAGGGGCATGCCCGGAGTGAACGAACTTTCGATTACCGCTTCGGCTTCAAGATGAAGAACAAGCCGATGAGTCCGACCACACCCGCGCCCACGAAGAAAGGCCACAGCGGCATTGTCGGGTCCATGCCTTCGATGAAAGTAGCCGGAGGCTGGCCCGCGGTATAGTAGACCTTGTACTCCTGCTCCAGAAGACGGGCGCTCTGTGTGAACATCGGCTCCTTACCGATGGCCATGTGCGGCTCGCCCGCAGTATCGAAGAAGCGCAGCTCGGGATAGTACCCCTCGTTCTCCACGTACTTGAAGCTCTCCAGGACGCCTGTTGCGGATGTCCCCTGCGCGCGAATCGGCTCCGACTGGCTCTCCATGAAGAAGCCACCGACGACAATGAACGCCGCCACGATGAGGAGCAGAACACCGACAATGCGTGCCGTGTTGCGGTCCTTCACCGTCGGTGGACGGTAAGAGAGACGGGACTCGTACTCAGGTTCAAAGGGCATGCAAAATCTCCGGTTCAGGCGCTCGGTCAAGTCTATCTATGAGAGCGGCGCGGACTGGACGCGCGGCGCCGTGCTACACGCCGGAGCGCGTGTACCGGTAGCGAACTTTCCCTGAGTCCCACACACGCACGAGACCGTTCAACGCAGCAAGCTCGCGCTCCGTCAACCCTTCCTTATACTCCAGCGCAGGGTCAGTACGGAACCGAGCCAACCGGTAGTTGAACTTGTGAACGCGCTTGCTCCCGACGAGGTACTTGTAGTCAGGCCGAACGTCACCGTCTCGAACCCAACCACTGCGTTCGTACAATCCGCCGTTGGAGACTTCAAGGTCAGCGAAGGTCACCATGCTTGACCATCCGGGGATTTCCCGCTCCGCAAAGCGGATGAGTTTCGACTGCGCGCCCGGCACGCGGCACTCGTAGCGAAACGCTCTAGTCGGAGCGTCTGACCCGAAACATCCGTCCGCGTCAGACCCATCATCGCTACGATGTCGTCTTCATGAGAAAGCGCGAGATAGTGCGTGGCTCTGACCCACCCCTGGATGTGATGCGAGTCAAAGAACGCCTGAGCTTCATCCTTCGACACCAGGGAAGGTGTTGTCTTTCGAGCATGCACGAGCGGCTCGGAAGAGCGGCCGAGCTTGTGAGCTAGCATCCTTTTGACAACGGCGCTGCGCCCTGACCAGTCATCCTCCCATACCTGGATGAGCGTAATGCCCAACGCCGCGGCAGCCTGTTGTTTCTCTGCGTGATACTCATGGCCCTTGCCATTAGCTTCCGAGTGCCAGTAGACCCCGTTGCACTCGATACCGATACCGAGGGATGGGACGAAGATGTCGATTTCTTTCAGACCGTCCGACCAGTAGCGTCGCACGTTCCGGAGAACCTTCTCATCCGGTAGAAAGCTTGACACGAAAGCGGCGACTTCGTCCTCGAAGAGCGATGAGAAGCTCGAAGCAGCACACTCAGGACAGCCATGCCCGCCTGTCCTGTCTGCGACACGCGCCTGCCACATGTGACCGCGTGCGCACTCCCACGAGGCCACTTCAGCCGATGCGGCAGGAAGCTGGTGAGGCGCTCGGGTGCCGCCCCGCCATTCAGCGGCTACCGCGGGGAAGAGCGTAGCGAGGTCGTTGAAATCCGCCATTACTCGGCGCCCAGAGCAGAACGGGCAACCTGTCTTTTTCAGCGCCCGGCTCGCAACAGCGGCAGGCCAACCATGACCTCGGGCGCATCGCCAGTTCACGACCTTGTTGGAACCTACGGTCACGGTCGTAGGGCCGAAGCGCTCGTCATTCCACTCAGCAGCAAGACTTGGTTGCAGGGTAGCCAGGTCGTTGACACCCGGCACGACGGAACGCCCGCTGCATACTGTGCACCCCGTACTCCGAGATGTCCGCTCCACGATAGGTGCAACCCATTCATGGCCTTCAGCGCATCGCCACAGAACCTTCCTGCTGGAGCCTACAGTCACGTCCGCAGCGCTCATTCGCGTGTCAGCCCACTGCGCTGCCAGGTCCGGACGCAGCGTGGCGAGGTCATTCACGCCTCGCTCTGGCTTCTGCCCAGCGCACACGGGGCACCCAGCACCATTGCGTGCCCGACTCGCTACAACAGCCTTCCATGTATGCTCGCGACCGCATCGCCAGGCAGCCTTGTAGTTCGAACCGAAGGACACCGTGCTCACGTCTCGCTCATCATCCCATTCAGCCGCGAGGGCCGGGTGCGTGTCAAGAATGCTTGTCATCTGAGCACACTGCCTAGAGATGGTTGTGCCCACCGCGCAGCCAACAGTCGCACGGTGGGCACAGAGGTATTCACCCAGCTAGTCTACCACTATCTCAGCGGCCGACTCCCCTCTCGTCATCCGTGAACAACTCACGGATTTTCGGGTCCATGCCGTGCTCGCGCACGTACATGTCCACGTTGGAGAACAGCTCCTTGCGGTCGTTCGCGAACTGCTTGGCATCCTCGACATCCACGAGACCCTCATGGATGAGACGAGCCAGGTCGTTTTCGAACTTGAACATGTTGTCGGTCGGCTTCATAGCCTGGCTGAGCTGCTGGAAGCTACCCTCGCGAATCTTCAGCGCGACCGGGATGGTGTTCAGAAGAAGCTCACGAGCAGGCACCAGACCGCCGCCAACGCGCGGGATGAGTCGCTGCACAACGACAGCCTTCAACGCCTGCGACAGAGCGACCTGAATCTGCTTCTGCTCCGAACCCGGGAACTGGTTCACCAGAGCCGAGACGCCTTCCTCCGCGGACGAGGCGTGCGAGGTCGCGAAGATGAGGTGACCCTTGTTCGCCGCTTCGATAGCGCCCTTCACCGTCTCCAGGTCGAGAAGCTCACCGACCAGAATGATGTGCGGCTTGTACCTCAGCGATGTTCGCAGCGCGCTCGGGATGGACTCGGCATGCTCGCCCACCTCACGCTGTGTGACCAGCGACTTGTTCGAGCGGTGCAAGAACTCGATAGGGTCTTCGATGGTGTAGATGTGACGGGCCAGGTTGTCATTCACCTCGCGCAGGAGCGCTGCGATGAGCGTGGTCTTACCGGAACCGGTCGGACCCTCAGCGATGATGAGACCGCCACCACGGGTGTTCATCGTGATGTCCACGAGACGCTCCGGGATGGGGTTATCCTCGAAGACAGAACCATGGATGGTTGGCGGGTCACCCGGAACGATACGGGAAGTACAACCGAAGCCGTGGACCTCACGTACGAAGGTCATGCGGAGACGGATATCCCCGACCTGGGTCATGCACTCGATGGTGCCCTTTCGGCCGTGCTCCAGTTCGTGAGCACCACCACGGGCCTTGCCGTACATCTCCACGAACATCAGAAGCTCTTCGTTGGTGACGTAGATGGACTCGATGGTCACGATGGCGCCGGACTTCTGCACGCGAAGTGGTGAGTCGCCAACGATGTGGATGTCAGACACGCCCATGCCCGCGGCCACGCCAATGATGTGCTCGAACTTCACCCGAGCGGAGCTGAGCTGGTCGTCCCGGAAGCGCTTGACCTCCATGGTCTTCACCGTCGGAAGCGGACCCGGCTGTGCAGGAGGAGTCGCCTGCGGCTGCTCGAACTGCGGAGCAGGAGCCGTGTACGTCTCCTGCTCCGGCTGCGCATACGCATCGGGCTGCGGCTGGGGATACGCCTCCGGCATGTATCCTGGCTGCGGCTGAGCGTATGCCTCTGGCGCGTGGACAGGCTGAGGAATCTGGACGGGCTGAGGCACTCCGGGGTTCTGCCCATGTCCCTGTGCTGCGCGCTGTTCGGCGCGCGTCATAGGAGCCGGAGCGGCCACAGGCTGCGGGACCGGGAAACCGGCGCCCGGGTGAGGGGCGTGCTCCTGGGGCGGAGCGAAGCCTTCAGACGGGGAAGAACCCCATACGGAATCAGTTGACATCTAGGCGTCTTTCTGGTAGGGAAGTCGTGTAATACTCTACCGCTGTGACGCCTTGAAAATGAGCGCGCACCTGGCGTTACTCGCCAGAACCGAGCACCTCGTTGACGGCATCCCAGTCCGTGAGATTCTGGCTGAGCAGACGCTTCGCGTCCTCTTCCAGCGACATCATGCCCTGCTCCTGCGCCATTTCCAGCAGCTTGTGACGCGGCGCGCCACGGACCATCAGAGAAGACAGCTCAGGGGTGATGTGAAGAACCTCGTGGATTGCCGCTCGGCCGCGATAACCCGTCATCATGCATTCGACGCAGCCTGCCTTGTTACAGGCCTTGCACAGTGTCTTGACAAGACGCTGCGATACGACACCACGAAGAGACTGGAGAACCTGAAGAGGAGGGGCGCCGGAAAGTGTCACCATAGCCTCCATCGCGCCGACAGAGTCGTTCGCGTGGATGGACGAGATGACTCGCGCACCAGCAATAGAAATCTGGATAGCCGCCATCGAGGTGGGCTGGTCTCGAACCTCACCGAGAAGCATGACCTGGAGGTCGGCTCGACGCATCGAACGGAGGATGGAGCGGTAGTCGTTACCGGCTTCTTCGTTGACCTCAATTTGCTCCACGTCATCGAGGAAGCGCTCGATGGGGTCTTCCACCGAGTAGACCGCCTTGTCCGCGCCACCGAGGTAGGTCAGAGCCGAGTACATACTCGTTGTCTTACCGGCGCCCATCGGACCAGCGAACAAGGTCAGCCCGTTGGCGTAGCCGAAGAGCTTCTGGAGCACGTTGTAGTTGTGGGAGGAGAACCCGAGGTCAGCGAGAGCCGGGATAGCCGACACACTCGGAAGACGCATAATCATCGTCTCGCCACGACCCGTCGGGAGTACCGCCAGGCGAAGCTCCATGCGAGGAAGAGACTTCACTTCGTCTTCGTACACGTTCTCGAACGTGTCTTCCGGAATCTTGCCAGACCCCAGACGGTGCGGGTAACGGCCTTCTTCCGCCTTGCGGATTTGACCCGAGCCGACGTTCGCGAGAGACTTGATTCGAAGGGTCACCGCCCGCGCGACCTGACCCGTGAGAGGTTCTCCCCACTGGACGAGCTGACCGTCACGACGAGCGCGGACAGTCAGGGTCGGAGGGTTGTCATCTACGAAACGGATATGGAGGTCCGAAATGCGGTACTCGACGGCCATGTCAACTAGCCTGTCGAGCCAGACAATAGCTTGTTCCGTCATATCACGCGTCCCTGGTTACCCGTGTTGACACCATCCACCACGGAGGCGTGCACGGTTGTGGATGGTCCCATATAGTTTACCACATCGTCGAGACCACGGGAGCGGGCCGAATCCGCCATGACCTCCCGAATCTCGCGCGAAACCGCGTCCAACTGAGAAGCAAGACGCAGCCACACGATGCGGGCCGCAAGCGGCAGCTCGTCCGCGGCAAGGGCCAAGTTCTCCTTGTCCCAACAGCGGGAAATGTCCGAAATCTGCTGGGACATCTCGAAGACCCGCTCACGGATATCGAGGTTGCCCGTGGCATCTCCCCAGACAGCGTCCAGAGCATCGCGCTCAGCCTTCAAGCGCTCCGGCTCGGAGGACTGAAGGCGGAGCAGGAAAGCATGGATGTTGCGAGCAGCAGGCTCCCCATGCGCTTTCTGGATGTTCCCCAGGGCGCTCCAGGCGACAACGGCTTCGTAGAAGTCAGTCGGAAGAGTCATGCTCCAGGAGTCTCGCTATCTGGCGCTTGATGTAGCTCAGGCGCCGTGGGTTGGGATGGCCTCTGGATACGAGTTCGTACAAGCCAGGCTGGCCTCTTGGCGTTCCCAATACTAGTCCAACGATGGCCCGCCACTGAGCGAGCGAAAGCCCGAGACGCGCAGCCATCTCGCCACTCTTGCCGAGCTGCTTGATGGCACCCTGGATGGAAGAGCTGGTCTGAAACTGGTCCACGACCGCCTCGACCAAGCCTGTAGCGGCCTCTTCACCAAGACCGGCCGCGATGAGAACATGCCGCACAGCCATGGTCCCTGAAGAGGTCAGCGGCAGCGGCTTGGTCTGTGCCGGAGAGCCAACCTGCGGCATCTCCGCGTCGGTAGACGGGATAGCAACCACAAGGAAGTCGCGCGCGCCCACTCGGCGGGTGCCCTCAACGCTCGTCAGGCGGACCTGTGCGGATGCTTCCCGAGCGAGCGTTCGGTAGATGTATGCCGCGGTGTTGTCTAGGAGGTGTTCGTCGGGGATAGCGTCCTGCCAGAACTCCCAGAGCAGGGACATGATTTCTTCGGGAGGGAAGCCTACGCGCCGAGCAATCGGCTTGTAGAGAGCCATGCCCTCTCGAAGGATGGACTCGGTAAGGGGACGAGTCCATCCTTCGATTTGAGCTTCAGTCAGCAGGCCCAGAACGATTTCTGACCGCGACGATGCGAGTGCCGGATTCTGTTCCGACACTGGGTCTGCAACTTTCATCTACGGCTTAGCGGTCACTCTGTCGTCGTGCCGGTGTTCCCCGTGCTACCCGGTTCCGGAGCGGAAGGGGTGTTGGAGATGTCCGGCTGCTGGAAGCCGCCATTGGTACCAGTGCCCGTCGTCGGCGCGTTCGACCCGTCCGGGTTCGTCGCCGCCGTGGTCGGCACACCGTTCGTCGCGACCTCGGAGTGGCTGCCCTCGGCGACGAGGTAGTACCCGCCGTCGTAGCCCAGTTCCAGAGATGCCATCGTGCCGTATCCAGCCTGCTGGATGAACACAGACTGTCCAGTCAGCAGGGTTTCGGCCTGAGCGCGGGAGATGAGAGCTGTCGGGTACCGTTCCGCTGCCCACTTGCCGAAGTCATCGACCTGGCTACCGCGGAGGTCCAGCACAGAGAGAACGGAGAGGATGCCCGTCATCAGAAGGGAAAGCGCCACTGCGCCAGAGATGATGGCGGTGATGAGCTTGTCGCGCTTCTTCGCCTTCAAGGTCTCAGGCGCAGGCTCAACAGCGTTGTCGCCGAGGGCTTCGACCGCCGCAACCTGCTTGCGGAAGCTGTTCCAGATGAACCAGGAAGCGACCGCAAGCGCGAGGATGCCGATGGCCGCTGCGATGAACGGCGAGAAGTCGTAGTGCTGCGTGATGTAGAAGCCGTGGCCCCACTCAGGCTGGACGAAAGGGTAGCGGTTCGTGTCGGACAGGTCAACGAAGCCGTTGCTGTCCCACGAGAAGGAGCCACCATTCGTCACATCCGGCATGTCCGACGGAGCACTCGTCGGCGGCGCGTTCGAGATGTCTGGGTTGTTCGGAGCAGGATAGGTGCTCACCGGGTCTGGTACAACGTCGGTATCTGTGCTCATAGAGATAGTGTACACCACGCCTTACAGGCCAAGCGATTTCACGGTACGGTAGTCATCAATCCAGCGAGCCAGCGACGAGACAAGGATGTTCTCAGTGCCCTTCCGGCTGACACGGATGAGAGACAGGGGACTCTTCTTCACCAGCTCCAGCGCAGCGGTCGGATTCGCGACCGTTGTCTCCGGCTCGACCGGAGCCACCCACGTCACGGCAGACGCCGCCCAGCGCAGGCCATCCTTCCGCGCACGCGGAATGACCGTCATGCCCAGGTGGTAGTCCAGAAGACCGTTCCCAGCCTGACGCAGGGCGCCCACCGCCGCCTCGCGGATACCTGCGTTCAGGCGAGCAGCCGCGTAGTTCTTCACCTGGATGGCAACATCCGGGAAGACGTGAATGTCGCCCGTGTCTTCCTTGCGCCCGGCCCCCAACGCACGCATCTGGAGAGGGGTGAGCTGGAGGCCGGAGGACAGAGCAACGAGAGCGTCAACCGCTTCGCGCTCCGCCCTATCACCCTTGTTCTTGTTCGCGTTGACCATTACTCGTCCTCCGCCGACTTCACCAGCGCGTCCAGGCGCACAGGCACAGCGCGGATGGAACTGCGCTGACCGATGCGGTACTGCGGGTTCCGGCCGTCGCGTCGGTTGCGCGCGGTGGTGGTCAGACCCTCAGCCCACACGGAGTCCCATGCGACCTTAGAGTTCTGGCCGTACAGAATCTTGTTCGGGTACTGGCGCTGCGCGGCCGAGAACGCTTCCTCGGGCGTGAACACAGCGAACTGTTCGTTGGTCACAACGTCGGTCATGACGTAACCGAGCATGTCACCCATCGGGCGTGTACCCTGGCCACTCGGGTCCGGCGCCCAACCGACGAAGCGGTTCATCATCGCAGCGTTGTCGCCCTGGAACGGCGGAGCAGCCGGGTCAGACGGGTTGAGGAGATGACCCTTACCCAGACGCAGAACACCCGCGACGCACTCGACAAGAGTTGCACCCGGCGACGAGTCACGCTGACGGGTGATGCCCTGAGCGGCCAGCTCGAACACGTCCTCGACCCAGGTGTCCTCACCGAACGAGCACTTCTGCACGATGGGGTCATCCACGGGGATGCCTGCCCACAGCGCAAGCTCTCCGAGAACGAGGAAGGCCAGAGCGAGGTCCGAAGCCATCTTTCCGTGACGAGTCGCCTCTCCACGTGCGATGTTGTGACGCTCCTGAAGGTGCTCGAAGCACGCCTCCAGGACTTCGCCCTCGTACGTCTCACGAAGCTGTGCGACACGTGACGCCCACGAGTCGCTGGACGTAGCGTTCAGCCAGTAGCGGACCATGTGAGCCGTGAGACGTGCCGGAGCGCCGTCTTTCTGAGCCAGCTCCATGAGCTTGTTCATGTGGTCCGTCGAACCGAACGTCTCCTTCGGAGGCGTGTTCAGCAGGAGAACGCGGTCACGCACCGAAGGAACAGTCGGCTCGTTCTCGGCGGTGATGATGAAGAGCGCACGAGGAGTTGCTGTAGCAACACCGCCCTCACCGTTCATCTTACGGCGACCCGAACCGTTGTGCACAGCACGGATGACCTCACCGATTTTGGCTTCGTCGTTCTCAGCCTTGCGCTTGTCAACCGACGGCGGAAGGTCGTCAGCCACCCAGATGGGGTGACGCGAGAGGTCACGCTCGATAGCGGGCTTCGTGTCTGTTGCCTGGCCGGGAAGCTGGTCAGGCGACCACGTGCCGGGGTTCTTGTTCCATCCGCTCATGATGGCACCCGCGGTCCACGTCTTACCCGAACGAGGGGGACCGTACAGGTAGTTGACCGCGTGGGGCAGCAGCGGAAGCGTCGGACGGAGCATGGACGCGACGACGGCCGCGGACAGCGACTTGTTCAGCCACACGTCCGAGTCGAGGAAGGTAGCGACCACAGAACGAATGTCCGCCCGAACCTGCTCCTTGTACTCCTCCAGCGTCTTGCACTCCGGGAACACGTCGATGACGCCGAACTTCGAAGAACCCGGGTCGTTCACGCCGCGCTCGATAGCCTTCGAGTCGGCGTTCGGCACCACGAGAGTGTCGTTGCCGACAATGAACGCCGGGTGGCCGTTCTCGACAGGAACCCATCCCATCACGTCCCAGGCCATGCGCATGTTCGTCTCTTCCTGGCGGTTCGACTTGATGGCCTGGAGCCACTCGGCGCCCTTCTGCGGTGGCCAGGCGGGGATGCGCTGAACGCGCGGCGGGATGGAAGCGTGCTTGTGCCAGTCCTTCGGAGGAATCGACAGGAGGTTCGCCGGTCCACGCACGATTTCCTTGTCCACGGAAGCCGTGATGTCGTTGAACCACGAAATCTCGATTTCACAGGTCGTCTCCGACTGCTCATCGTCGATGTTGCGGTCGATTTCGCCGGATTCGACCTCGGCCGCAGCCGGAACACGTCGGGTCTCCACAGAGATGACGCGACCACCGACGTTCGCTACGACCTCCCAGCGCACAGCGGGAGCGCCCATGGCGATTTCCTGGACGGAAGCCTTCTTGAACTGCTCGACGGCAGCACCGTCCTCGGTCACGCGAACTTCACCGACCGGGTCACTCGACTCACGGATGACACGCTCCGGCTGCGGAGGCAGCGAAGTCTCCAGGAGGGTCGTTTCCACGTCCTTCCACGACCCGACTCGGGTCAGGTAGTCGTCCAGACCGATTTTCGACTCAGCATCCATACCGGCAGCAATCTTCTGCATGCCAGCGTTGCTACCGTCGAAGTCGATGAGGCTCGGCTTGCCGTGCTTCGCGTCCTTGATGAAGGACCAGAGGTCGGAAGCCTGCTTCCACACCTGGGGGTTGGTGCGAACGTCACCGTCGAAAGCGACCCATGCCTCGCGGTCTTTCAGCGAGATTGTGCGCCACTCCGGCTGGTTGCGCCAGTTGGCCACGCCAGCGAACGAGATGATGGTCACACGCTCGGACGGGGGCACGGTCAGCAGGAAACCCTGCAACTTCATGCGAGCGGCGTCCGCCGGGAGTCCGTTGTGAGCCAGGTCTTCGGCAGTGATGCTGGAGTTGAGCATGAGCGCTGTGAGCGCCGAGTCGCCCTTCAGGATGCCTTCCGTGAAGAGAATCGTCGGCGAGTCCTCAATCCACTCGGTTGGCGTCGAAGGGTGAGTGTCGAGGACCGTGCCCGTACCAGCAAGGAACTCGTACTTGCGCACCTTGCCCGTGGCCGGGTCTTCGAGAGGCTGGGACGGACGCACCTGGCGCGAGGAAGTACGGGCGTTGGTACCGTCCTCGAAGACACGCTGGACGTTGAACCAGGGCAGGTAGAGGACATCCTCACCGTCCGGCGTGAGCTGCTTCAGCTTGCGGCCCCAGGCAGTCGTGCCGCTGAGGGCGAGGAAGGAGAGGGACTCTTTCAGGTTCGCGTTCTGGATGGTCTTGTACCCACGAGCGACCGCCAGGAGCGGAGCAACACCCGAATCAGCGAGCTTGCGAGCACCCTCTCCCTGGACGAACGGGTAGTAGTCCTGGGCTGTCCAGGGAGTGCGAATCTGCTGCACGAGTGTCTCCAATGTCTAGTACGCGAGTCAGTCTAACACGGCGAGCGAAGCATCGCTTACAAGCTCGCCGGAGTGGCTGACTGAACCATCGTAGCACAGATTCAGAAAGCCCCGACCACGCTCGCCGTCGTGTCGCGGTGGGGTTATCATAGACACTTCACCCCTCTTCGGCTAGCCCGACAGCAGCATCCGCCTGGGCGTTTTCAGAGCGAAATGTTGCCGCCTACACACCGCTACCGAAACACTCGACACAAGGAGAAACACCCACATGGCAGATTCCGCCATCACCCTCACCATCTACTCGAAGCCTGCCTGCGTGCAGTGCACTGGCACGCTTCGCCACCTCGAAACGAAGCAGAACACAGCGGGCGAGAAGCTCGCTGCGAACAAGGACTTCGACTACATCGACGCCACGCAGGACGAAGCCGCGTTCGACTTCATCGCGAACACGCTCGGCACCCGCCAGATGCCCGTCGGTGTCGCACGCGGAGAAGACGGCGAAGTTCTCGACTGGTGGACGGGCTTCAACCCGGACAAGCTCGACGAATGGGTCGGCAAGGCTGGCCTTCTCGAAGCTGAGGCCGTCGCCGCCTGAGCGAGACGCACTCTCTGGAAACGCCCCGTGACTTTCACGGGGCGTTTCTGCTACCATGGAGGCATGTACAGCGACGACAAGCATCCCCGTGCCACTGACGGAAAGTTCTCCCAGAAGACGGGAAGCGCGCCGACCATCGACCTCGACAAGAGCTACCGCAACTTCAACCTCGTGCAGCCCCTCGAACGCCGCGACTACGATGCTCACAAGTCGGGCTTCAACAAGTACCACATGCCCTATATGGGGTCCACAGAGTACGAAGTCGGCGGGCAGCGGCAGAGCCTTCTGCGCCTGCGCGGCCGAGACGAGACGCCGGAGACGACCGAGCACGAAGTGACCACCGCCGACGGGAACACCCGGACGGTCTACTTCGTCGGTCAGAACCTCGACGAGGCCGTTCGACAGTTCGACAACTGGGTGGAGGCGGGCATGCGTTCGCAAGAGCCTTCCCACTTCCGAGGCGCGCTCGGCCACGGAAGCGACTACGCCCAGGAGCGAGCCGCCAAGACCGCGGCGTGGTGGGCCTTCGAAGGCGACGCGCTGTTCACCTTCGACCCCGAAGAGCGTGACAACATCGTTGCGGCCATCGCGGATGCCCCTGCGGACGGCGCCAAGCCGGAAGCGAAGAAGACCCTGGCGGAGCGCTGGGGTCTGAAGAAGAACTGAAGCACAACGAGAAAGGGCCGGTACAGGATTTATGTACCGGCCCTTTCTCGTTGTTCAGATGAGTTCTTCGAGGGAGAAAGCGCTGTGCTCGCTGTCGAAGTAGTGATTGTCCCCGACCACAAGGACACCATGGTCCATGTAGACCTTCGATGCGGCTTCCCAGTCGATGTGGGTGAACGGGAACCGCTCGATGGAGATTTTCGGGTAGGTCTCGGCGAAGGCCTGCTTCAGCACGGCGACGGGATTGTCGAACTGCCCGATGTAGTCGGACAGCGTGCTGAGGAGAACATCGCGGGTGATGTCGTCCGCGGTGATGTGCTCCCCGAGGACATGGCGCATCCATGAGAGCGCCACATCCGCTGGGATTTTCCACACCTCGTCGAACCCGAGTTCGACGACCTTCTCGACGAGGTCAGCCTGAAGCTGCTCGTCACGGGTCACAGCCGCCATCAGCTCGTCTCTCGCGGGGTCATCATCTCGTGGAACCCACTCAGGCCAGCCGGGTCCGGTGCGCGCTCTACGGGCTTCTCAGACTCCTTCTCCGCCGATACGGCCGGGAGGACCAGAGAGGCCGTTTCAGGCGCTCCTGGGGCATCCTCGCGCGCCTCAGCGGGCTTAGGAACGTCGTCCGGGTCGAACGCCTCAGCACGAGGAGCGCGCTCCTTCGTTTCGAGGTATGTAGCCTCGCTCTCCGGGTCCGTAAACCGCTCGAAAGCGCGTCCAAGAATACCCCGCTTCGTCTTGCCCGGGCGCTTGAAGATGAGGTGGATAATCTGCTCAGCCGTACCGAGAGCCGCGATAGGAGCGGCACACGCGATAGCGATGCCGAACCAGGACTCCGGCTCGGTGAACGTCCAGTTCCAGAACGACGCGACGTGAGCGAAGTTCACACCGACCGAGAGGGCGGTGTACAGGAAGAGGAAGAACATCGACCACTTGCCAGGCTCACCACGCCAGCGCTGGAGGACACGAGCTGTGGTGTACGCCAGGATGGCGCCGTCGATGTAGATGGGAGCGAAAATCCAGACCCACTGCGGCTGCCCAGTCCACTCAGCAGCCTCGTAGATGGCGGTGAACGAGAAGATGAACGACGCGGCCATAACCGTGATGACAAGCACCAAGGCGATGATGGCAGACAGTACACGGTCAGGGTTGACTCGCGCCTGGGACTTCTGGAGCCACGACGCCTGCTGCTTCTCCAGCTTCGACTGAGCAGCGAGCGTCGAAACGTCCTCCGTGTCGAAGCTCAGGGTGTCATCATCGTCATCGAGAACGGCAGTACCACCGGGCGGTCGCCCCGATTTCTCGGGCGGGTAGAAGACATCGCTCACGCGGTCAGCTCCTTCAGGGAGTCAACAAGCGCAGGGGCGGCACCCTTCAGGAAGTCCTGAGCGGCAGAGACGGCAGCTTTCTTGTTCGGGGAGGACGGGAAAGCCGGGTACGGGTCGCCCGCGGGCTTGACTGCGACGAAGTCAACGACGCGGTCGGTTGCCGGGTCCACGAAGAAGTCCTTGACGACAGCGTTCTCGACAGGCTCGCCCGCGAGGTCGAAGACGACGACCTCCTCCGGGGCGTCCGGGTCAGCGTCAGGGTCGGGCTGTACGGACATGACGGTAGCTCCCGGCATGTAAGCGCCGTCTACCAGGACGCCGTCCTTGACGAAGATGAGACGTTCGAGAATGGCGGCGCGCGCCCACTCCTCGGCAATCTTGATGGTCTGGATGGCATTCGGGAGCTGCTCTTCGACGTAATCGACGAGGGCAGTCTCGTTGCTCACCGTCATCGACGCCTGGGGCGTCGTGATGGAGATTTTGCCGAACGGGGAGTTGAATCCCGTGGCATCGGTTGCGCGTGCTTGGGCGATAAGCTCAGCTTTCAGCGGCTCCTTTTCGGCCTTGATAGCCGCCTCCAGGGCGGTAAGAAGGGCGAATCGTGCAGCCGGAGTAACCTGAGCGCCCGCCTGGGGTGCGATTGCAGTCATACGGACAAGCATATCACAGCGTTAGAGGACGAACTTACATCCCCTGGCGCCGACTCGGCCGCTCCTGCGCTGAGCTAGAAGCTTCCTCCAAGAACTCAGGTCCGTACAAGGCTTCCGCTAGCTCCCTATCATGCCGACGGGCTGCTGAGGCGGACACCGAAGATTCAGAGAAAGGTAGATGCCAACCGGCCGAAGGCATCAGGCTACGGCCGGTTCCCGACGCATGTCTGCCAGAACCGAGTTCAGCATGTCGAGCGCACGAGCAGTGGCAGTCATCGAAAGACCCAGCGAACGAGAGATGATGTGCGGAGTAGGCTCATCCCCCGAGGCAACGATGTCAACCCATTCGTTCACCACGCTCATGAGCTGCTCGTCTCCAGGAGAGCGACGAGCGCATTCGGACAGCACCTTGTCCATAGCGGACTCGACTCGCATGCGCTCAGCGATGTTCGCGTCCGCCGCAGGCGAACTCATGTTCAGCTCCGACACATCTGCTGCTGGCCGCGCGACATCGCCGAAGTCCTGGTGGTCGATGAGCGCGCCCTGGCGCTTCGGGTCTTTCAGCCGTCGGGCCGCTTCCGCGTTGGCGAACTCGATGACCTCATCGCGTGTCGGCTCGCGGCCGAGTTCGTCACGCAGCTTCTCCTGAGCGTACCCGATGTACCGCGTACGCCGGGCGAAGGCTGACATCTTGGAAGCGACCGTGACCTGTGACGAGTTCAGGTAATCGCGGACGCCAAAGGCTGCAATGCGGAACATGAACGAAGGCCACGACTTGACATCCTCCAGGCGCGAAGCGTCGAGTTCCTGGAGCCACTTCGTAAGAGCCACCGCGATGACACCGACAAGGTCTTCGCGGTGACGCACGCCGACCTCGCCATGACGGTTGGCGAGCGAGTTCGCCCACACTTCCATGACACCCGAGCGGAACAGGTACTCGATGAGCGCGTTCTCCGCACGGCGCCGGTTCTTACCAGTCGAGGCTAGTGCTACGGAGACCATCTCCGCGGTCTTGTGTTCGTCCAACGTACTCATGCTGCGGCGACCTCCGGGACGCGGAAAGGGAAGCCGGTGACAGGCGGCGACGTTCGTGGGGCCAATGCATCTGCAAGCATCAGGATGCGCTTACCGTGTGTGCGCTTGTCCAGGAGCCAAGAGACCTTCAGCTTCGCGGGGGCCGGGTACTCTGCCTTCGAATCACGAGAAGTCTCTGCAAGAGCAAGAACGTGCGCAACAGCGGTGCGCGCGCGGGGACGGCTGTTCAGAGATGCCCCGAGGACGTTGACCAGACGCATCTTTCGGACAGCTTCGCGCGCAGAGTCCTCAGTCTCGCCGCCAGCGAAACTCAGGAAGTCGCTCAACGATACGAAGCCCTGTTCAAGGCCCGCGAGCCATTCAGCTCGCGTTCTACGAGCCGCTGCGTGAGCTGCGGACAGCTCTGTCATGTCAGCGGTCAAAGGGACTCCTCGAAGATGGTTTCATCGAACGACAACGCGCTCGCTCCGACTAGACTACCAGCCGACAACGCCGCGAGTGCACGCTTTTCCGACACCTTCTCCGAGGGGTAACGGTCCTTGTAGAAAGCCAGCAGTTCACCCATCGAACCTGCCCCTGACTCAGCGAAAGCACGCCGAATCTTGCGGCCCACATGCGGGTCTCCGATACGCCTACGCACTGCGGTCTCGGTCATCGAGCGCAGGTTGATGTGGAGGTACGAGCCGAGAGACTGTGACAGTACCTTCTCCGTTGTGGAGAGCCTCTCCACAAGTTTCAGAACGAGGCCACCGCTGACCAGCTCATCTGTCACCTCCTGCGCCGCTAACTCATCGAGCACACTCCCCAGCGAACCCACCTCACCAGCAACGCGCCGGGCCGCTCCGAGAACAAGCGACAGGATGTACGGCTCCAGGCGCATGACCAACTGCCATGCCGCTCGCTTACCCTTCTCGTGGAGAACTCGAAGCGTGTCCACCTCGATAACATCGCCCGGGAGAGAGCCGTAGGCAGTCCCATCAGGGTAGAAAGTCGCACGCCCACGTTCCAGCTCACTCTGCCACTCGACATCGTGAGTCTCATCGAGGATGACCGGGGTGTCGGACCACACCACGGTGTTCTCGCCGAGGTGCCTCGGAACAACTGCTCCGAGGCACCCGGCAGGGTACTTCGAGATATCGACTAGACCGAAAGGAATGTACGCCAGGTCAGCCCAGATGTCATCCAGTCGGCCCAGGTACCCACGAATCGCTTGATACTTGGACACTGTCGGTCATCAACCGCGGCCGAAAAAGCCCCGGCGCTTCTTGACAGGCTTCGGAGCGAAAGCTTCGTTGCCCGTCACACGCAGGAGAATGGCATCCATGGTCGCCGAGACCGCAGGCGAGTCGGAGTCGATACGACCGACATTGAGCTGAGCCTTGAACGCGTCATCGGCAGAAGTCGCACCGACGAAGTCGCCGTAGGAACGGAAACGTCGCGAGAACGACTCCGCCTGTGTCTGGTTGAAACCAGTCGTGTTCGCCGCCATGATGAGCATGCGGTCACGAGTGAGACCCTCGTTCTTCTGGAGTTCCTTCAGACGGTTCTCCAGGTCTTCGAGACCTGCACGCGACTGGTCAGTGATGCCGACACCCCACGCTTCCTCAACCAGGAGAGGAGCGACGACATCGTAGAACAGACGCGAAGCGCTACGGTCAGCCTTCAGAATCTGCGTGTCCAGAATGACAAGGTCAGCGTTCGCAGCCGCGTAGTCGATGACCTGACGGTACACATCGCTTGTCAGGGACGGGTGGTTCGAGGCGTGCTCGTTACCTGGCCCGAAGACAACGGCGAAGTCCAAACGGCCAGCGGCCTCGTGGCGGTGCTTGCCATACGCATCTGGCGTCACGAGTGCTGCCTCGGGACGGCCCGCGGCGACAGCATCGAAGATGGTCGGGATGCTGGCCGAGCGCAGACGCATGTACGCCGCGATGTTGTCCTGGCCCTTGTCCATGTCGATAACGACGGTGCGCAGACGAGCATCCGCCGCCTTCTTCGCGAGAATCAGAGCCGAGGTCGTCTTCGTCACGCCACCCTTACCAGCGAACGAGGCGACAATCGTCGCGCGAGGACCGCTCGACTGGGACGGCGCGACTTCGAGACGCGGGTTGGTGTACGCGGGCGGCTCTACATAGGCCGGAGCCTGCTGCACAGGCTGGCTGTAGTCCGCGTCTGGGCGCACAGTGACCGGAGTCGGAAGGTGCTCGCGTGTGGAAGGCGGCTCGTTCGGGTTGAACACCGGAATCGACGGCGTCGGCGCCGGAGCGAAGGCAGGCGCGCCACCGAACGGAGAAGGCGTCTCGACCGACGGGGCGGGGGTCTGCTCGTAAGTGTGGACCGGGGCAGACTTCGTGCCGCCCGAGTACGGGTCGAAGACCGTCAGCTTGCGCTCAGGCTGAGGACCAGTCTGAGCGGGCGCGAGGGACGGCTGCGAGAAGGGCTGCGCCTCGGGCGCGAGGGACGGCTGCGAGAAGGGCTGCGCCTCGGGCGCGAACGGAACAGGCTCAGGAGACGATGAGAACGGAACCGGCTCGGGAGATGGCGAGAACGGGGTCGCAGCGGGAGCCTGCTCCTGGACCGGAGCGGAGGCCCATTCCGGTGTTTCCTCCGGAGCGGGGACGGCCGTCCATGCCGGAGCGTCCTGCTGGACAGGCTGCTCCTGCTGTGCTGCAAGCGCACGCTCGCGACGCGTCATAGGCGCTGCGGGAGCGGAAACCTGCTCAGGTCGGTACACAGGCTCGCCAACTGGCGGCGGCGCCTGCGACGGGGCGGGCGCCGCGACGAAGGGAGCTGGCTCCGGCTGCTCGTACTGCGGCTCGAAGGCAGCAGGCGTCTCGACGAAAGGAGCTGCAACAGGCTCAGGCGTGAAAGCAGCGGGCTGCTGCGCTTCGGGGTACTGCTCCTCGTAGTCCTGCGAGGTCAGTACGGGCATGGGCGCTGCGGAGAAGTCATCCACCGCACCCGTCTCCGGCGCAAGAGCGGGCGCCGGAGCGGAGGGCGCTGCCACCGGCTCGGGCGCAGCAGCGGGAACGGCTGCTTGTGCCCAGTCCGGGACATCCGCATCCACTGGGGCTGCGGCGGTTGCCGGTGCGGGTGCGAACTGCGGAGCTGGGGTAGCAGTCTGCGCCCACGTCGGTGCGGCAGCAGTCTCAGTGGAGACGGGTGCGGGGATGAGGTCGTCAGGCAGGTCCGAGAACTCGGCTTCCTGCGGGTACGCGTTCTGCGGGTCTGCGGTGACCGTGGTCGCGTCGGTGATTCCGTAGTCCTCGCCGATGACGAGGTTGCCGAAACGGTTGTTCGCTGCGATTCCGGCGAACTCAGGCCCAAGCGCCACGAACACGTCCTGCATCGAAGCGGGAAGCGGAATATGGCGAGACTCTCCTGCGTTCTGGAACTGCTCGGGGTCGCCGCCCAAGATGACAGCAGTGTAGCCGCGGGTCGCAGTCATTGCACGCAGCCATGCGTTCGCGCCCTGGAAGGACACGCCGCCGTGGATGAGGATGGGGAAGCGAGGCGCGCTACCCGGAGTCGCCGACACGGCGTTCGTGATGGCGACGGCAGACTCGCGTTCCCCAGTCTGCGATTCGATGATTTCGGTCCCCAGCGCCTTGAAGAACTGGACCAAGTGCGGTGGTGCGATGATTCCCAGCTTGCTCATACACCCTATATGCACTTCGTCAGGAACCTTTTGCGGGAATCCGCGGTCTGTAACCAAAGTCTGCGGTACTACCCCCTATAGAGACTCCCCCACTGTGTATTACAACAATGAAGACCCCCGTTCTCATACGAGGGGTTCGAACGGGACGCAGTGACACAGCACCCCTATCTATCTATCAATTTTGACCTAATTCAAGAAGTAAGTAGTAGTAGTGAGGCCTCTACTCCCCAGTGTTTTCAAGGGAAGTCTCCCGCAACAGCCTAACTACTTTTCTCCCAGCGTTTTCCCAGACTTGTCGTGAATCTTCGGGACACAGCCGGACACAGCTTGCCATGTTGACGTTACCATCCCAGTGTTTTCAACGGCTCGCAACGGACTCCTGGCTGCGTTCAGGAGAAAACCCCGTGTTTACGCGGATGGCAACGTTAACATGAGAAAACGCTGGGAGAAAAGGTGGGTAAGTGGGTATTACCCATTTACCCATTTACCCACTTTCTCAGCTTGCTCCCAGGTTGAGAATGTTTCTCAGTAACGCCGAAGGGCCACCCGAGACGGTCTCGGGTGGCCCTTCGGCAGGGGTTCAGTCCTGCTTGATGAACTTCGGCCGGATGATGGTGGTCTGAAAATCGTCGTTGTACACCTCGTTGTCCTTCACCGTGGCGCTCAGAATGATGTTGTCACCCGTTTCCAGAGAGGGCGCCGAGGCAGTTCCCCACTTCAAGACGTGGCCGTTTTCGTCCTGCATGATGATGAACTCCTTGTACCCATAGGCTGTATCGAAGCCGTGGATGCCGGTCACCTTGGCCTTTACATCAGTGACTTTCGTCCCGGGAGGGGCCAGATATTCCTGCTTCTTCGAGGCCTGTTGGGACGCGCGTTCAGCATCCCGCGCAGCCCGTCTGTCAGCGCGGGCCATGGTCGCGACCGCGGAAGCGGCGATACCGATGTGCTTCGAGCTGACGTACATCTCGCCGTTCTCATCAGGGGAGAGCACAGTCTTCAGGTTTCTTTCGTACTCGCTATCATCGTCGAGACCACTGACGAATTTCTTCAGACGCTCGATGTATGCAGTCTCCTCGTCGGTTGGCTGACCGGCGTGGGTTTCCCCATCGGAGGCCGTGTAACGGCTGTCGAGCTGCTCACGGACTACATCAGCGGTCGCAGGAGTGTTGTAGTCAGCGCGGTCCCGAGAGACGTAGTTCTGTCCGCGATTGGTCGCCCTGTACGCTGCGAGAAGAAGGGTGTCGCCGTGGTACGCGCGCGAGCTTCCGTTCCCACCGCCGGGGTGGTAGAGGAACTCTTCCAGGTCGAGCGCGTTGTCATCCTCCAGCGCCCACAGGCCATGCGGCTTGACGCCGAAGAACGGTTCCAAGCACGTGGAACCGACCTGGAGGACTTCTCCCGTCTCCTTGTTCTGCACAGTGTAGAGCTTGCCACGGTGACGGTTCAGCTTACAGTGGTCGCATCGAGCATCCGTGGGGTCGTCGATGTCTCGGCCCTGAGCGTGGGTGATGAAATCGCCGTTGGCCGTGGCCTCATGGTAGGCGAGGAAGCGGAAGTCTCCGTGGCTGATGACAGGCTGGTTCAGTTCGATGGCGCCTACCTGGGTGTATGAACCGTCTTCCTCCTGCCGAATCTCGGGCGTATACGTCATCTCGAAACGCTCTTCGATGTTAGCCCGTTCGAGCTTACGGTTGGCCTTGTCCACACGGTCGCGGAAGGCTTCCAGGTTGTGCATCGGAATTGTGTACTTCAGCGGCGGTGTGAGGTCGTAATCCCGCTCGCCGTCTGATGCGTCCAGAGAAATCTCTGGAGCGAGGCCGGTCTTCTCGGAGAACCGGCCTACGGTGTCGCGGTTCACTACCGCTTCGTTGAAGGTCATATCCGAGTGTAGGCGGAGATTCAGCCCTGCATCAACCTGGCATTGGCAAGGTCGGCGGTCTCGCGCTCACGCTGTTCCAACCATGCCCAGTGTTCCTGCGCTGGTTCCCAACTCTCGGCAACGCGCTTGGCACGGGCGCGAGCCGCAGCCCGGCGGTATCGTTCGCGGACAGCGACCAGTGCGTGCATCGGGATGCGGTTATGGTGAATGGCGTGTCTGGCCACTCTCGCGTCCCGGTGGTGCGCTGCGTAATGGACCATCGCCGGAGTGACGTTGGGATGGTTCAGGACAGCGATGTGATAGTCGGGGTCTTCCTCGTGGAGGAGGACGGCTGCCAGTTCCTCAGTGGAGCGCGTAGCGCTCTGGCACCACATGCGGTGCGCAGAGTCATCTGGGTGACGACGGTACGTGCCACCGGTAGCGGAATGCCGGGCTAGAACGAACTCGGCTGTGTATTCGTCGATGACATGCTCGCGTTCCTGCTCTGTCTTCCATCGTGCTCCATGTCGTTGCACTGCGAAGCGCAGAACGTCTCGCCCGCTGGCTCCGTAGCTTGCGGGCGGGTCGTTGAGCGATATCTCTGCTTGGCTACCGTGCTTCTCGGAGAACCGTCCGTTGGTATGACGAGGCTGTCCGGTCTTCACGGGACCGAACCATGAGTCCAGCATGTCTCAGCCGTTTCGAGGAGAGATGCCTTCTTGGCGGGCCAGGAAATCCTCTTGGAGAGCAAGGCGTCGAGCGAGAAGCTGCGCGCCTGAGCGGTGGATTTCGTCCGACTGCTTGTTCGAGTAGTCGATGACGATACGGTCGTATGGCCCTGGGCTGGCCATGTTCCTCACACGCACGACATGGTCGCCTTCCCCGGTTGTGGGGCGTTCGTAGGTGAAATCCATGTCGCCAGCGCGAGATGCTGGCACGCTCAGAATCTTGTCGAGCGCGGAACTAAGGGATGCCACGCTTGTCGCATCCAGCTCTCGCGTTTCACGCATACCCGGAATGCCAGAGATGCGCGTACGCCCTTCCTTGCTCGCCTGCGTCTGTCGCTCAGCGATGGCTTCCAGGTTTCGGAAAGTCCGGGCGCCGTCTCGGAAAGCGTCGGCAGTCTCTCCGCCCTTCTTGGCAAGGCCAGAGAGAACGTCGGCCCGGTTACGGAAGTACCATTCGAGGTACGGCGTAGGCTGGGCTGAGATGAGCTTGTGGAGACCGTCAGAAGGCTCTTCGCCTTCCAGGCGGGGAACGCCTGTGGCTTCGATGAGTTCTTCCTTGT
>JAAIGE0100014240.1_pt1 | contig 33872 bp, 30 predicted proteins | sample 6487951 | NCBI WGS metagenome assembly JAAIGE01 (sample SAMN13974128, study PRJNA590717) | phyllosphere metagenome | biome: tomato field; feature: multiple bacterial spot infested tomato fields; material: tomato leaves; isolation source: leaves from tomato fields | host: Solanum lycopersicum ...
GGCTACAAGATCGGCGACCAGACCTTCGACTATCTCCCCGCCCATGCGCAGGATCAGGCGAAGGCGGAACCGATTTATGAAGATATCGAGGGCTGGCAGGACACCACGGCTGGCGCGCGTAGCTGGGCTGAACTGCCCGCGCAGGCGATCAAATATATCCGCCGGATCGAAGAACTGATCGGCTGCCCGGTCACGCTGGTTTCGACCAGCCCCGAACGCGAAGACACCATCCTCGTGCGCGATCCTTTCGCGGACTGACGCGTTATGGGGTCCGGGCGACGCTCGGACCCTGTGCTGCCCAACGATAAGAGGATAACGCGATGGCGGGTGAACGCTTCGAAAGGCACAAGCAGCCCTGGACTGCGGACGAACTGCAAAAGCTGCACACGCTCGCCAAGAAAGGCATGGCCTTGAAAGCCATCGCCAAGGCACTGACCCGCAGCGAGGAATCCGTGAAGGCCCGCGCCAAGCAGGATGGGCTTTCCATCGCCAAGCTGCGCTGACGCTGCCCTATCTGCGGGGCAGCGTGACCGGCAGGATCGTGCCGTCCTTGCCATAGCGGAGCGGCGCGAAACTGATCGATCGCCGATGATCCCCGCCGCCAGGCAGCATATTGTCGTGATAGAAAATCCAGCTCTTCCCGCCCTGTTCGACGATCGCCTGGTGATTGGTTGAAATCGGCAGATAGTCGAGGATAACGCCGCGATAGGTGAACGGCCCCATCGGCGATTTGGCGGTCGCGTAGACGATCTGTCCCGGCCAGCCGGTCGAAAAACTGAAATAATAGATGCCGCCATGTTTGTGTAGATAGGGCGCCTCGCCATAGGCTTTCTTAGGATCGGCCTTGGGCCAACCGGTGACCGCCACATCCAGGATCGGACCTTTGGTCGAGATCATGTCGGGGTTCAGGCGCACAACCTTTGGCACGCGGGTGCCAAAATAGAGATAGGCTAGCCCATCATCGTCGACGAACACGGCCGGATCGATCGGTTCCGCGCCGGCATTGGCGTCGCGCGCCTTGTCGATCAGCGGATCCCTGCGCGCATCGCGAAATGGGCCAGCGGGCTTGTCCGCGACCGCGACGCCGATCGTGTCTCCACCGATCGGCGCATAGAAATAGTAGCGGCCATTGCGCTTCGCCGCTTCGGGTGCCCACGCCTTTGCATCGGGACGCGCCCATTTGAAGACTTTCACGTCTAGGAACGCGCCATCGTCAGACCATGTGCGCATGTTAGGTGAGGAATAGAGCCGCCAACTGGTCGAGTCCCAATATTTTCCCGAATTGGATGCATCATCGGTGGCGTAAAGATACCATTTACCGTCGAAATAATGCGGCGACGGATCGGCGTTGAATCGCTGGCTGATGGGCTGGCCCGGCTGCACAGCGGCATTGGCCATCAACATTCCTATCGTCGCGGTCAGCACGATCCGGCATAATATCATGATGTTCCCTCTCCAGCGATGCGTCGATCATGCTCGCTTTCGCACAATGACGATCAGCCTGCCATATCCGATCGGCGCGATCGTGACGGTTCTGCCTCGCCCGCGGAGATGACTGTCGCTGCAACGAGATCGCCGGTGACGTTGAGCGACGTGCGGCACATATCGAGCAGCCTGTCGACACCCAGCACCAGCCCGATTCCCTCCGGCGGCACACCGACCGTGCCCAGGATCATCGCGACGACCGGCAGCGATCCGGCCGGCACGCCCGCCGTTCCGACGCCGCCCAAGATGCACACCAGCATCACCATCAACTGCTGCCCGATACTCAGATCCACGCCGAAAAACTGCGCGAGGAAGATGACGGTGATCCCCTCGAACATCGCTGTACCATTCTGGTTGGCCGTCGCGCCGATCGTCAGGACGAAACGGGAGATGCGGCGCGGCAGTTTCAACTCTTCCTCCGCGACGCGCAGCGCGGTCGGCAGGGTCGCGTTGGACGACGATGTCGCGAACGCCATCACGCTTGCCTCTTGCACAGCTGCAAAGAAACGCAGCGGCGACCGGCGCGCAAGGAACAGGATCAGCAGCGAATAGACGCCGAACATCTGGATCGCGAGCGCCAGCAGCACGACGCCGACATAGGCCGACAGCCGCAGCAGCAGATCCCATCCGAACTGTGCGGCAAGGTTGAACATGAAGCACGCTATGGCGATCGGGGCAAGGCGGATGACCAGGCCCATGAGGCGCATCGTCACCTCGAACACGCCCTCCATGGCCGACAGCACGACCCGCGACTTGTCGGTATTGACCAGCACCAGCCCGATGCCGAAGAACAGCGCGAACACCATGACCGCCAATATGTCGTTATCCGCCATGGCGGAGATGATGTTGTCAGGCACGATCGCGAGCAAGGCGGCAACGCCCTGCTGCGCGTCCGTATCGCGGCTGAGGATCGCTTTCGCCCCGCCAGCGCCTTCGTTCAGCATCGCCTGTGCCGTCGCGGGATCGACCCCCGCACCCGGACGCAGCAGATCGACCACCGCCAGACTTATCACCACAGCGATGCTCGACACGATCAACGTATAGACAAGCGTCCGAACACCGATCCGCTTGAGCGCGCTGATCTCACCCATCTCTGCGATGCCGACGATCAGGGCCGACACCAGCAGCGGAATGACCAGCATGAAAAGTAGCCGCAGAAATATCTGCCCGATCGGACCGGTCACATAGCGGACGATCCAGTCGACCCAGCCTGCGTCGGGCGCGCTCATATAGACGGCAAGCCCTGCTGCCAGCCCACCCACGAAGCCCGCGAGCATCCGCCATTGAAGCGTCATCGATGGTTCGCGCTCTTGCACCGGCTCGGCATCGGACACAGGCAAGCTCCTTGGATCATGGACCTCATGCCAACGAGTGGTGGTGGTCCAAGTTGCAGCGCGCAGGAATCTTGTTTCGCTTTTGTATCGATGGAGCCTTTTGCCTGCGGGCCGCGTTCGCGATGGCGAACTCTTCAGGAGACATTGATGATCGTCGATCCCGTTCCCAGTCTGCGTCAGGTCGCCTCGGAAGTGTGGAAGCCGCTTACTGCGCTCTTCGTCTGGGACTGCGCGGTGACGATCACCTATTATATATTGCCGTTCAAGGCGCCGTCGCTGCCGCTCACCATCTTTGGCTCGGCGCTGGCGCTGTTCCTGGGTTTCCGGTCCAACTCCGCCTATCAGCGCTGGTGGGAAGCGCGCACGCTCTGGGGCGCGATGATCAACGCGTCGCGCAGTATCGCGCGCGCCACCCGCAACTTCCTGCCGGACCCGCAGGCCGCTGAACTCAAGCGAGAGATCATCACGCGCCAGATCGCCTATGTGAACGCGCTACGCTGCCAGTTGCGCCGCCTGCCGATTGGCGAGGATGTGGAGAAATTCCTGACCGAGCGTGACAAGACCCACGCACTTGCCCGCGTCAACGTGGCCAACGGATTGCTGGACAGCACCGGACGCCGCATCGACAATGCGCGGCGCAACGGATGTATCGACACCATTCAGCAGACGCAGATGGAGGCAGTGCTGGTCGATATCTCCAACGCGCAGGGCGGCATGGAGCGAATCAAGAACACTCCGTTGCCCGTGCAATACCGGTTTCTGCCAACGCTCTTCACCCATATCTTCTGCATCCTTCTGCCGATCGGCCTCGTCGAGACGCTCGGGTTCGCGACCCCGCTCGGCTCGACCGTGGCGGGCCTGATGTTCATGGCGGTCCTGCGGATCGGCGACGATCTGACCGATCCCTTCGCCAACGATGTCCACGACGTGCCGCTCGATGCGATGTGCCGCACGATCGAGATCGACCTGCTTCAGGCGATCGGCGATCCCGCGCCCCAGCCGGTACAGGCGATTAAGGGCGTGCTCTGGTGAATTGAGCCACGCGAAACGGGGCTGTATTTTTGCGCGGGCAGGCCGTAAGGGCTGGCGCAAATCCAGTCCGCCAAGAAAGCCCCGTTCATGACCGACGTCACCATCAAGCGCGCCCTTCTGTCCGTGTCGGACAAGTCTGGCCTCGTCGAACTGGGGCAGGAGTTGGCGCGGCACGGCGTCGAACTGGTCTCGACCGGCGGCACGGCCAAGGCGTTGCGTGGGGCGGGGCTGGACGTAAAGGATATTTCCGACCTCACCGGCTTCCCTGAAATGATGGATGGTCGTGTCAAGACGCTACATCCCAAGGTGCATGGCGGCCTGCTCGCGGTTCGTGACAATGCCGAGCATGTCGCATCGATGGACGAGCATGACATCGGCGCGATCGATCTTGTCGTCGTCAACCTTTATCCCTTCGCCCAGACGGTGGCGAAGGGTGCGGGGCGCGAGGAGATCATCGAGAACATCGATATCGGCGGCCCCTCCATGGTGCGATCCGCCGCGAAGAATCATGAAAGCGTCGCGATCGTCACCGATCCTGTCGATTACGCCCGCCTGATCGCGGAAATGTCGGAAAAGGGCGGCGCGACCAGCTATGATTTCCGCCGGATGCTCGCGGCCAAGGCATATGCAGCGACTGCCGCGTATGATTCGATGATCGCCAGTTGGTTCGCCTTCGCCGATCAGGGCGTCGCCTTCCCCGAAACGCTCGCCGTTTCGAGCACGCTCGGATCGACGCTGCGCTATGGCGAGAACCCGCACCAGTCTGCCGCGCTGTATCTGCCGGTCGGTCCTGCTGCCAACGGCATCGCGCAGGCGCGTCAGATTCAGGGCAAGGAACTTAGCTACAATAACTATAACGACGCCGACGCCGCGCTCGAACTGGTGAGCGAATTTCGCGACGGTCCGCCGACCGTGGTGATCGTCAAGCACGCCAATCCTTGCGGCGTCGCCACCGGTGAGACGCTGATCGAAGCCTATGAAGCTGCGCTCTCCTGCGACAGCGTGTCGGCCTTTGGCGGCATCATCGCCGTCAACCGTCCGCTCGACGGTCCGACAGCCGAAGCGATCAGCGGTATCTTCACCGAAGTCGTCGCGGCGCCCGACGCCGATGACGATGCCAAGGCGATCTTTGCGAAGAAGAAGAACCTTCGCCTGCTGCTGACCGGCGACCTGCCCGATCCCACGCGCCCCGGCCTTCAGATGAAGACCATTGCGGGCGGGATGCTGGTGCAGGGCCGCGACAATGGCCGCATCACCCGCGATATGCTGAAGCAAGTCACCAAGCGCGCGCCCAGCGAGCAGGAGCTGACCGACTGCCTATTCGCCTGGACCGTCGCCAAGCACGTGAAATCCAATGCCATCGTCTATGCCAAGGGTGGCAGCACGGCAGGGATCGGCGCAGGCCAGATGAACCGCCTCGAATCCGCCCGCATCGCCGCGTGGAAGGCGAAGGATGCAGCGGACAAGGCGGGCTGGAGCGAGGCGCGCACCAACGGATCGGCGGTGGCGTCCGACGCCTTCTTCCCGTTCGCCGATGGGCTGCTTGCGGCGGTAGAGGCGGGTGCCACCGCCGTCATTCAGCCCGGTGGATCGATCCGCGACGACGAAGTGATTGCGGCGGCCGACGAGGCGGGCCTCGCCATGGTCTTTACCGGGATGCGTCATTTCCGCCACTAAGTGGTTGGAACGGGGGCGGAACCCCCTCCCTAATCCTTTCGCATCCGCAAAAAGCGCGTAATTGCGCCAATTTTCGCCAACTGGCCTCTTTTCAGCTTGGGTTGGAAAGCCTATTTGTCGCGGACCCAAAATCCGGTTTGGACGTTGGGGCGATACAAAAAAATGATGTTCGACAGGAGAAACAGGATGACCCGTAAGACGCTTGTGGCAATGGCCGCAACGATGGTGCTTGCGCTGCCCGGCGTGGCGAGCGCTGGTAGCACCGATATGAATGTGATCGTAGACGGCAACACCGGTGCGCAGACGCGATCGATGACGGTATCGGTGGCCGACCTCAACCTTGCCAGCCAGAACGGTTTTCGCCGTGCCGACTATCGCCTGATCCGCGCGTCGAAGCAGGTCTGCGGCTATGTCAGCGGATCGGTGATCCCGGTCAGCGACGATTATCGCACCTGCTATGGCACGGCGCTGGAAGGTGCGCGCGCAGATCTGACCTCGCTCGCCCAGCGCATGGGCTGACACGCGCTTCAACTTTAACTAAAAGGGCCGTGCCAAGCAGTGGTGCGGCCCTTTTTGCATCGGGTGCCGGGCGTGACGCGCGCGATTATCCTTACCCGACGTTAACCAGTCCTTAGAGGATTTCCTTCATTCCCGCATGACGAACAAGTTTACGGGGAATGCCTCTCATGTCGCGTGACGATCAGAGCGTGGATGTCGCCATCATCGGAGCCGGGCCGGCTGGCCTCACCGCCGCCTATCTGCTGACCAAGCAGGGCTATAAGGTGACGGTGATCGAGAAAGACCCCGTCTATGTCGGCGGGATCAGCCGCACGGTGGAATTCAACGGCTACCGATTCGATATCGGCGGGCACCGCTTTTTTTCCAAGTCGCAGCAGGTCGTCGACCTTTGGAACGAGATCCTGCCCGACGACTTCATCCAGCGTCCGCGCATGAGCCGCATTTATTACGAGGGCAAATTCTACAGCTATCCGCTGCGTGCATTCGAGGCGCTTTGGAATCTCGGCGTCTGGCGCTCGACGCTGTGCATGGCGAGCTTTGCCAAGGCGAAACTTTTCCCCAACGGCAACGTGCGATCCTTCCAGGACTGGACCGTCAACGCGTTCGGTCACAAGCTCTTCTCGATCTTCTTCAAGACCTACACCGAAAAGGTCTGGGGTATGCCGTGCGACGAAATGTCGGCGGACTGGGCGGCGCAGCGGATCAAGGGGCTGTCGCTCTGGGGTGCGGTCACCGATGGCCTCAAGCGCAGCCTCGGCCTCAACAGGAAACCAAATGACGGCATGGCGACCAAGACGCTGCTGGAAAGCTTCCGCTATCCGCGCCTTGGCCCTGGCATGATGTGGGATGCGGCGCGCGACTTCGTGGTCGCTGGCGGCAACCGCGTGCTGATGGCGCACAGCTTCAAGCGACTGGAAGAAGATCAGGCGACGGGCCGCTGGCGTTTGATCGCGAACGGCCCGGATGGCGAAGTCGTCATCAACGCCGCGCATATCGTGTCTTCGGCGCCCATGCGCGAACTCGCCGCGCGCATCCATCCGCTGCCCAGCAGCCTTCCGCAAGCGATGGACCTTAAATATCGCGACTTCCTGACCGTCGCACTGATGGTGAAGGGCGAGGATATCTTCCCCGACAACTGGATCTACATCCATGATTCGAAGGTGCAGGTCGGCCGCATTCAGAATTTCCGCAGTTGGTCGCCCGAAATGGTGCCCGATCCTACGCTCGCGTGTGTGGGTCTCGAATATTTCTGCTTCGAAGGCGACGGCCTCTGGGCTTCGTCCGACGCCGACCTGATCGCGCTCGCGACGAAGGAAATGGCGCAGCTTGGCCTCTGCAATCCCGACGATGTCGTGGACGGCGCGGTCGTGCGGCAGGAAAAGGCGTATCCGGTCTATGACGACGACTATGCCGCCAACGTCATGGCGATGCGCAACGAACTCGAAGCACGCTATCCCACGCTGCACATGGTCGGGCGCAACGGAATGCACCGCTACAATAACCAGGATCATGCGATGATGACGGCCATGTTGACCGTCAAGAACATCGTCGCAGGCGCGCGTATTCACGACGTGTGGCAGGTCAACGAAGACGCCGAATATCATGAGGCGGGCAATGAGGGCCAGAATGCCGACACGCAGGCTGCGCTCGCCAGCGTCCGCGAGGTTCCTTCGCGCCTCAAGGCCGCCTGACACGATGATCGCCGCGCGGCGCATCTTTGAAACGCTGATGCTCCGCGCGACCTTCGTCCGCTATATGCTGGCGAGCGTGTGCGCCTTGTCGGCGGACATGGGCCTGTTCCTGCTGCTGAGCCGTGCGGGTGTCACGCCGATGCTGGCCGCCTTTGCGGGCTATGTCGCCGGTCTCTTCCTTCACTGGATACTGAGTACGCGCTTCGTCTTCATCGGCGGCGACCGCGCCACCCACAAGCAGCGTGCGGCCTTCGTCGGCAGCGCGCTCGTCGGCCTTGCCATCACGGTCGCGCTCGTCGGCAGCCTGACCCTGATCGGCGTGCAGCCTGCGATCGCCAAGATGGTGGCGGTCGTCCTGAGTTTCCTCACCGTCTATGCGATCCGCAGATATGGTATCTTCCAGAGAGGCTGACATCGCGCGCGCGCCGCTCTGGGCAGGGATCGCCTGGGCGTTTTGCGCAGCGATCATGCTGTGGATCTATCATGGCAGCTTCGCCAGCCTCGGCTTTCGCGACCCTGACGACGCCATGCGGCTGGTTCAGGTCCGCGATTGGCTGAACGGTCAAGCCTTCTGGGACATCAGCCAGCATCGCGTGAACCCGCCCCATGGCGGCCCGATGCACTGGTCGCGCATCGTCGACATGCCGATCGCAGGATTGATCCTGCTGCTGCGCCCACTTCTCGGCAGCGCTGTGGCGGAGATGCTGGCGTGCATCATCGTGCCGCTGCTATTGCTGGGCGGCCTCGTTGCAACTACCTTCGTCACCGCGCGGCGCTTTGGCGGAGACAGGCTTGCGCTGCTCAGCGTCGCGATGCTGGTGACGGCACCCTCCATCCTCGTCCAGTTCACTCCGCTCCGGATCGATCATCATGGTTGGCAAATCATGCTGGCGACCATCGCGCTATGCGGCATGACCGATCCGCGTCCGCTGCGCGGTGGCATCATCGCGGGTCTGGCGCTCGCGCTCTGGCTTCAGATTTCGAGCGAGGCGCTGCCCTATGCCGCCTTGGTCTGCGTCATCCTGGCCATCCGCCAGTGGATTGCGCGGGACGAAGTTCCGCGCTTCCTGGGGTTCGCAATCGTTCTGGGTGCTGCCGCGCTGCCGCTGCTGGCGCTTCTGCGCGGTCCGAATGCTCTATTCGCACAGCGGTGCGACGCACTTTCCTACGTCTATGTCTGGCCCCTCATCGTGCTGACCATCGTGACCGGAGCTTGTGCAAGGCTGCTCGGCTTCGACAGCGCACGAAGGCGGTTTGGCGTCATGGTGGCCGGTGCTGCGGCAGCTTTCGTGACCATCCTGCTGACAGGTGGCCCGTGCCTTTCCGGTGATCCCTTCGCATCGCTCGGTCCGGTCGCCTACCGGATATGGTATCTTCAGGTGATGGAGGGGCGACCCATTTGGGACCAGACCCTTGCGCTCAAGGGGATGATCCTGCTGACATCGTTGGTCGGCATGATCGGAACAGGCTGGGCGGCTCTTCGGGCGCAAGGCGCGGCGCGCGCGCAATGGCTGACGCTGCTTTGTCTGCTGACAGGAGCGCTGGCGATATCGCTGATGATCATGCGCGCCCTGTCGGTTGCCCATGTCTTCGCATTGCCCGGTATCGCCTGGCTGATCGCCATGCTGTTTCGACGCGTCCAGTCGCACCGGGCTGCGATCGTTCGGGTATTGGGATCGGTCCTTCTGGTTTTGCTAACCCCAGCCGGACTATGCGCAGGATGGATGGCCCTGACGGATCGTCCCGAAACGCCCGGTTCGCCCGTCAGCCGTACTATCTGTAGCGACCCCAAAAATTTCGACGCGCTTCGCCGATTCCCGCCAACGACGCTGTTTGCGCCCATTGACATGGGGCCAGGCATATTGGTGCAGACACGGCATCGCGTGATCGGAACCGGCCACCATCGCAACGCGTCGGGCATCACCGCGGTTATTGAAGGATATGTGCAAGCGCCCGATGATGCGCGCAAGACCATCGCGCGGACGAATGCGGCCTATGTCGTGACGTGCGACGACCTTAACGAGATGGGTGTATATCGGCATGAAAATGCGCGCGGATTGGCCGCGCTGCTGCTAAAGGGACAAGTGCCTTCCTGGCTTGAGCCGGTCGCGGCGCGCCCGCCGCTGCACATTTACCGCATCCGCTGAAACAGCCCCTTCCACCAGTGTCCGCCCGACTGCATCACATGGCGTCGGAACAGCTGTACGCCCACACGGATGATGAGCGCGACGAAGATCGCCTGCCAAATGATCGCGACCAGGTGCGGCCAGATCGCCGGATCATGCCCCGCCCGCGCGATCATGGCGAAGGGGGAACTGAACGGGAAAATACACGCGGCGATCTCCGTCGCGGATCCAGCATGATCGACGGCATAGCCGGCGAAGAAGAAGATCAGCATCTGCCCCATGGTGACCGGCATGTTGAGCGTCTGCACTTCCCGCACGGTCGCCGCCTGCGCCCCGATCCCGATGAACAGCGAGCCGAGCAGCGTATAGGCCATCGCAAAATAGATGACGGCCAGCAGCAGGAAGGCGGGCCAGCCCACGGCGGGGGAGGGCATGGCGCCCGGATGTGCGCCCAGCGCCAGTAAAAGCAGAAACGCGCTCGTCCCCCAGAAAGCGATGCCGACGAAGCTCATCGCCAGCATCGCCATCAACTTGCCGAGGAAGATCGCGTCGATCGGCACGGCAGCGGCCAGAATCTCGATGATCTTGTTGGTCTTTTCCTCGACCAGATTGGACAGGATCATGCCCGCGAGCAGAATGGTGAGGAAGAAGATGATGACCTGACCCATCCGCCCGATCAGCATCTGACCTTGAACGTCCGCGCCCACGCTCTCGGCGACGGGCTGTCGCTCGACCCGCACCGGACGCAGCGCGTCTTCCGCGCGCGCGGCGCTGGCGATCAGACTGATGTCGCCCTCCAGCCGCTTGATATCGTCGGGCTTGCCCGTGAGAACGGGCCGCTCGATCGTGCCGGACACGATGGCGATGACGCCCACGTCCGCACGCGCCAACTGGTCACGCGGGGCAGGAGAGAGGGGCAGACGGCGCAGCACCGGCAGCCCCTTCGCCCCCATGCCGTCCGCCAGCCTGTCATGCGCTCGTTCCATCCGCGCATAGTCGATGGCCGGCATTGCGACACCCACCGGTGGGCGCAGGTCGCTGTTTGCGATCCGGTCACCCAGGCCACCGAAGGCAAAGCCGATCAGGATCGGCAGCATCGGCCCCAGCAGGAAGAAGATGAAGGTGCGCGACAGGATAACGGTCGAAAAATCGCGCCGGGCGATGACGAAGGCGGCACGCAGCAACTCGCTCATGCCGCATCCTCCGGCACCGGAGCCGCCTGCATCGCCTTCGCCGCCGCCTCGCCCGCAATCGCGACGAAGGCGTCGTGCAGACCGGGACGCTCGATCGACAGGCTCTCGATTCCGGCATTGCCGTCCACCAGCGCGCGCAGCAGCGGCTCGATGCCTTCGTCGGGCAGCGTGAAGTTCAGCGCGTCATCCTGCGCCACCGTGTCCGGCGGCAGTGCGGCGCGCCAAGGTCCGTCGACCGCGCGGGTCCGCAGCCGAACTTGCGGGCGCAGCCGGTCGCGCGCATCGCTCACCGTCCCTTCGAAACGGATACGCCCGCCCGCGACGATCGCGATACGCTCGCACAGCCGCTCGGCATGGGCGATGACATGGGTCGAAAACAGCACCGTGATCCCGCGCCGCGCCTGTTCGCGGATAAGCGCCTCCAGCTTTTCCTGATTTATCGCGTCGAGGCCGGAGAAAGGCTCGTCCAGCACGATCAGGCGCGGCTCATGGACGATGGTGCCGAACAGTTGCACCGTCTGCGCCATGCCCTTGGACAGCTGGCGGATCGGCTTTTCGATCGCCGCGCCCATGCCATGCCCCTCCAGCATCGCGCGCGCCCGCTGCCGCCCGACTTTCAATGGCAGGCCGCGCAGCGCGCCCATGAAGGCGATCGCCTCAAACGCCTTCATCGACGGATAGAGTCCGCGCTCTTCGGGCAGATAACCAACCTGTCTCGCCATCTTCAGCGGGGCCGATGCGCCCAGCAAGGTACGATGCCCCTCGTCGGGATCGATGATGCCGAGCAGCGTGCGGAGCAGTGTCGTCTTACCCGCGCCGTTCGGCCCTAATATGCCGTAGATCGTTCCGGCGGGCACCGCGATGTCGATGCCGTCAACCGCGCGGAAATTCTTGAACGTCTTGACAAGTCCGTGTCCTTCGACGGCATAGGCAATGGAAGCAGGGGCGTCGCCGTTCATCCCGCCCTGATAGTCTGGACCCGTGGCCGAGAAAACCGAAACCTTGGAACAGCGCCTGAAGGCGGAAGCCACGCGGCTGGGCTTTGCCGCCTGCCGCATCGCGCGCGCCGGCGCTGCGCCGCAGGCGGGCGAGCGGCTGCGCCAATGGTTGGCCGAGGGGCATCATGGCGACATGCTCTGGATGGAGGAGCGCGCGGAGCAGCGCGGATCGCCGCAGGGGCTGTGGCCCGATGTGCGCAGCGTCATCATGCTTGGCATGAGCTATGCCCCGGCGCGCGATCCGCTTGCGCTGGAAGCTCACCCCGACCGCGCGCGCTTTTCAGTCTATGCGCAGGGGAAGGATTATCACGACATCGTCAAAAAGGCGCTGAAGGCGCTCGCCCGCTGGCTGGTGGAGCAGCAGCCGACCGCGCTCAAGGTGTTCGTGGATACAGCGCCCGTCATGGAAAAGCCGCTCGCCATGGCGGCAGGCCTGGGTTGGCAGGGCAAGCACAGCAACCTCGTCAGCCGCGATCATGGCAGCTGGCTGTTCCTCGGCTCCATTTATACCGAGATCGACCTTGCGCCCGACGCAGGCGACATCGACCATTGCGGCAGTTGCACCGCCTGCCAGACGGCTTGCCCGACCGATGCCTTTCCCCGACCCTACGTAGTGGATGCGCGGCGCTGCATCTCCTACCTCACGATCGAGCATAAGGGGCCGATCCCGCACGACCTGCGCGCCGGGATCGGCAACCGCGTCTATGGCTGCGACGATTGCCTCGCGGTCTGCCCCTGGAACAAGTTTGCGGACGCCGCCGCCGCCAATCGCGCCTTCGTGGGTCGCGCGGAACTCGCCGCGCCGGAAATCGGCGACCTCCTCGCGCTCGACGACGCGACCTTCCGCGAAATCTTCTCCGGCTCCCCGATCAAACGCATCGGCCGCAATCGCATGGTCCGCAACGCGGCGATCGCAGCCGGGAACAGCGGTGACATGCGCTTGCTGGATCGACTGCGCGGACTGCTGACCGATGAGGATCCGGTTGTGGCGGAAGCGGCAGGCTGGGCGATCGCAAAAATCGAGGGCTGAGGTTTATTTCATCTGCAACGCCGCCGCGCAGGTCGCAGGGTCGATATCCGTCCCGCCTGGGTTGCGCGCATCGACGTGCGTCACCACCGGTTCCTTGCCGCGCGCGGGAGCATAGAGATAAGCGTCCAGGATGCAGCGCCCGTTGGCGAATTGCAGCTTGCGCACCGTGGTCTCGCGAATATCGAGCCGGGGCGTCCCGAACATCTGTGTCAACTGCCGCGCATCGTTGCCGAGCAGGGGGCCGTGCTTGGTAAAGGCGCTCGCGGGTGGCCCGGCGGGCGGCGGGATGCTGGCGGCGGGCGGCACGACGCTGCCCCCACAGGCAGCGAGCGGCAGGGCAAAGGCCGTAGCAACGATCAGGCGAACAGAAACCATGGCCCTAGCGCTTTCCCTTTCGTCCCAGCAGCATATGCACCGCCATAGCCGCGCTCCAGATCGGCGCAAGCAGGTTGACCAGCGGGATCAGGAACAAAATCGCCGAACCGAGGCCCATCTGCCACCGGTCGCCGCGCGACAGGGCGGGAAGCGCGGGATGACGCGGCTCGACCATGTCCGCCATGTCACGCCCCAGCAAATAGGCGTTAAGGACCAGGAACAGTCCGACCGTGCCGACCCCCGTCACCAGCAACGCGATATAAAGCGGCAGCGCGAGCAGGTTCCAGACGATCGTTCGGGCAAGCGACGCGAGCGCCAGCCGCACGCTGCGCCCCCAACCGACGGGCCGCGCCGTCTTCGCGGCTTGCGGGTAGCTGTCGCGTTCCACCGCCTCGACGATGTCGTCGGCGAACAGGCTCATCACCGCCATCGCCGTCGCGCGGAACAGCAGCCATCCCGCAGCGACGATCGCCAGGACCGTCGCTGCCGCCTCGGCAAAACCGCCACCGCCCCAGCCGAGCCAAAGCCGTGCGCCATGCAATACCCACCAGAGCAAGGCCGCCAACCCGCCAAAGACCAGCAAGGAGAGCGCCAGCGTCTTGGCCAGCAGCCGCCGCGCCGCCGGATGAAAGATCGACGGGAACGCGCGAAAGAGGGCGGCAATGACCATAAGGATCACGCTATCCGACCGCTTGGCACCCGCGTCAATCGCCTATAGAGACGGCGCAATTCTGACCTATCAAGGAAATTTCGTGACCGCTTCCGCTCCCACCCTGGATGTCGTAGCCATTGGCAACGCCATCGTCGACGTCCTCGCGCGCAGCGACGACGCATTCCTTGCGCAACATGCCCTGACCAAGGGCGGGATGCAGCTGATCGACGCGGAGATGGCGGAAACCCTCTATGCCGACATGCCGCAGGCGAAAGAAATCAGCGGCGGATCGGCGGCGAACACGCTTGCGGGGCTTGCGGCGTTGGGAGCGAAGTGCGGCTTCATCGGCCAGGTGAACGACGATCAACTGGGCGCGGTGTTCGCGCATGATGTACGCGCGCTCGGCATCAAGTTCGACACGGTGCCGGTGCAAGGCGATATTCCGACCGCCCGCTGCCTGATCCTCGTCACGCCCGATGCTCAGCGCACGATGAACACCTTCCTTGGCGCATCGCAGTTCCTGCCCGAAAGCGCGCTCGACCTCGACCTCATCCGCTCGGCGGGCATCCTCTATCTCGAAGGCTATCTCTGGGATCCCGAGCAGCCCCGCGCCGCGATGCGCGCCGCCATCGATGCCGCGCGGGAGGCTGGCCGCAAGGTCGCCTTCACCCTGTCCGACAATTTCGTGATCGACCGCCACCGCGCCGACTTTATCGACCTGATCGAGAACGGGATGATCGACATCCTCTTTTCCAATGAGGGCGAGATTCAATTCCTCGCGCAGATCGAGGACTTCGAAAAGGCACTCGCTCGCTTCGCCGACAAGGTGCCGGTGCTGGTGTCGACCTGCGGCGAGCGCGGCGCGGTCGCGATCGTCGATGGCGTGCGTCATGAAGCACATGCGGCGCCGGTGGAGCACATCATCGATACGACGGGCGCGGGCGACCTGTTCGCCGCCGGTTTCCTTGCCGCCCATATCGAGGGGCGCAGCGTCGAACAGTGTTTGTCGCTCGGCGCGGCTGCTGCGGCGGAAGTCATCTCGCATTGGGGTGCGCGGCCCGAAGAAGATCTGACTATCATCCGCGACCGCCTGTTCGCCTGATCTGCGTCAAAGACGAAAAGGCCCGCTCCCTCGTCCGGAGCGGGCCTTCTCGTGTCAGGCTGCCTTCTGCTTTCGGAAAAGCGTGCGATCTTCTGGCCCAAAACCCCAACGCCAGATGACCACGCCATAAGCGCCGAGGATGGCCCACACACCGACCGCCAGTTCCACCCATTCGAGGCTGGGTGGCAGCGCGACGAAGGCGGCGCCGACGATACAGGCGACGCCCGACGCGGTGAGCAACGGCCAGCGCCAGGCATTGACCTTCGCGTCCAGCAGCCGCGAGAGCAGCCGCGCTTTGACCAGTGCGCCGAGACCCAGCGCTATGCACAGAGCCAGCGCGGGTGCGGCGGCGATCCACATCGGCGGCATCGCCAGCCCCCGCGCGACCAGAATCAGCGCGAAGCTGAACATCGCCTGCGTCGCGATCATGCCGAGCGAGATCATCAGGTTGCGGTGCCGCGCGATATAGACCAGCGCCGATTCGCTGACCACCGCCGTCGCAGCGACGACTTCGGCGAGCAGCAGGAAGGCCAGCGCTCCCGTACCGCCCACGAAATGCGGCCCGACGAGTCCCATCACCGCCTCGCCAGGAATGCCGAGCGCCAGCGCGATGCCCGTTTGCGCCGCGATGATCCAGAAGCCGACCTGGCTGACTTGCCGCGCGATGGCGGCGAGATTGTTCTCCGCAAGGTTGCGGGTGATGACCGGCCCCAGGATCGGATCGAAGCTCGTCTTGAGCTTCTGCGGTAGCGACGCGACCTGCTGCGCGACATAGTAGATTCCGATCACGGCCGGACTGACGAACAATCCCAGGATCGCCATGTCCAGCCGGCGCGATCCCCATTCCACGCCGTCCGCCGCCGCCAGCGGCAGGTTGCGCCGCGCCAATCGCCACAGCCGCGACACATCGGGCCGCCATCCGACCGACACGCCATAATGCCGCATGAGGGGGATGAGCGAGGCGACATAGGCCGCCGTCATCGACAGCGCATAGGACATGATGAGACCGTCCCGCGTCGAGTAGAAGGCGAAGGCGAACGCACCGATGCTGATCGTCCAGGGTTCGATGATCGCCCGCGCCCGCACCGTTGCGCCGACGTCGAACTTGTAGGCGCAGGCGGCGAGCGCAACGTCCGATCCTGCGACCGCAATGACGGTCAGCGCCAGCAGGCGATCAAGGCCGTTGATGCTGGAATTGGGAAACATCGCTTGCGGAAAGGCCATCAACAGGCCCGCGCCGATCAGTGAGGCGATCAGCGTCACGACCATCGCGTCGGTTACGACATGATTATGCGGCCGCTCGGTCTGGGCCAAGGCACCCGCGAGCCCGCGTTTCAACCCCAGCGTCGCGATCTGCGCAACGAATTCGACCACCAGCACGGCATAGGCGAACCGTCCCAGTGCATCGGCGCCATACCAGCGCCCAGCGATGAAGAGGAACGGCAATCGCGCGGCAAGGCGCAGCAGGAAGCCGAAGATGTTGGTCCGCCCGCCCTTGGCCAGCGCGGCGATGTCGTCCTGGTCGTCCGGCACGGCGGAAGAGCCTGCCAGCGGCCGGACATTCGCCGCCACGTCGTCGATGGAGGGGGTGGACATGAAGCGGAAGCTACTCGGGCCGCAGCGGGCGGGCGAGAAGCTGCTCGATCACTTGCCGCATAGGCGCGGCTTCGCTCAGCAGCGCGCAGACGGCCTCGACCACCGGCATTTCGACCCCTGCCGCCTTGGCCGCGTCGCGAAGAACGGGCGCGGTGTGCGCGCCTTCGGCCACGGTGCGGCGGTTGGAAAGCAGGTCGGCGGCGGATTGCCCTTCGCCCAGCCCCTTGCCCAGCGAAAAGTTGCGCGAGTTGGTCGAAGAACAGGTCAGCACCAGATCGCCGAGGCCCGACAGTCCGCCCAGCGTTTCCGGCCGCGCCCCGCGTGCAAGGCCAAAGCGCGTCATTTCGGCAAAGCCCCGGCTGATGAGTGCCGCGCGCGCATTGAGGCCAAGGCCCGCGCCTTCGGCCACGCCGCACGCGATCGCCAGCACATTCTTGACCGCGCCGCCGATCTCCGCACCGATCACGTCATCGGATATATAGGGACGAAAACCGGGCCGGGCGATCCGCGCCGAAAGCAACTGTGCCAACGCCGCATCCTCGCAAGCGAGCGTTACGGCGGTGGGGAGCCCCTTCGCCACCTCATGCGCAAAGGTCGGACCGGACAGTACGGCGATGGCCGATGTCGGCTGCATCTCGCGCGCGACCTCCGACATCAGCAGGCCCGTGCCCGCCTCTATCCCTTTGGAACACAGAACCAGCGGCACGCCGGCGGGTGCCTGGCGGACGACGCTGCGCAAATGTTGCGCCGGGCTGACGACCAGCAGCATTTCGCAAGCCTTCAAATCCTCCAGCGCGCCGGTCGCGCGGATCGAGGGCGAGAGCGGCAGACCCGCCAGATAGACCGGGTTCTCATGGCCCGCATTGATGGCATCGACGACCTCCGCCTCCAGCGCCCACAACGCGACGTCCGCCCCATCCGCTGCCAGCAATTGCGCCAGCGCCGTGCCCCATGCGCCTGCCCCGATGACGCCCGCTTTCATGCCTTCACTCCTGCTCCGCGCGCCTTCTCCGCCGCCGGGTCGAGCGGCCAGCGCGGCCGTGCCGGAACGCTGAGGTCGTCCACCAGCCCCGCCGCATACCGCTCGGCCCCTGCCCAGGCGATCATCGCCGCATTGTCCGTGCATAGCCATAGCGGCGGCGCGACGAAAGGCAGGTCATGATCGGTGGCGAGTTGTTGGAGCGCACCCCGGATCGCTTCGTTGGCGGCGACCCCACCCGCGACGACCAGTGCGGTGACGCCCTCGCTCGCTGCCAGCGCCCGGCGGGTCCGGTCGATGAGGCAGTCTATCACCGCCTGCTGAAAGCTCGCGGCGATATCCTCGGTGCCGTAGTTGCCAGATTGCACGGCGCGCATCACTGCGCTCTTGAGGCCCGCGAAGGAAAAATGCGGCTCGTCCGTGCCCACCAGTGGGCGCGGCAGGGGAACTGCTCTTGCGTTGCCACCCGCCGCCGCCTTTTCCACACGCGGCCCGCCCGGATAGCCAAGACCGAGCAGCTTTGCCGTCTTGTCGAATGCCTCGCCCGCTGCATCGTCGATCGTGGTCGCCAGCCGCTGATAGTCGCCCGGACCTTTGACCGCCAGAATCTGGCAATGCCCGCCCGATACAAGCAGTAGCAGATAAGGAAATTGCAAACCCGGTTCGGCGAGACGGGGGGAGAGCGCATGGCCCTCCAGATGATTGACCGCGACCAGCGGCTTACCCGTTGCATGGGCCAGCGCCTTCCCCGTGACGAGGCCGACCATCACTCCGCCGATGAGGCCCGGTCCGGCCGTCGCCGCAATCACATCGACATCGGCCAGCGTCATCTCGGCATCGGCCAGCGCCGCTTCGATCAGGGGGGCGAGCGCCTCGACATGCGCGCGCGCCGCTATTTCCGGCACGACGCCGCCATAGGGCCGGTGCGCCTCTTCCTGCGTCGCCAGCCGGTGTGCCAGGATGCGACCGTCGGCGCTCACCAGCGCGGCTGCGGTTTCGTCGCAGCTTGATTCCAGGCCGAGGATGATCGTCATATCGCGCTTCCATCTAATGGCGCTGGACATTAGAGCAAGCCGCATATGCTTTTGTCCGACCGACCGTTGCGCCTTGGCACCAGAGGCTCCCCCCTCGCGCTGGCCCAATCTCGCCTCGTCGCCCGCGCGCTGATCGACGCGCATGGCTGGAGTGAAGATTCGATCGAGATCGTCGCCGTGCAGACAAGCGGCGACCGGATTCAGGATCGCGCGCTGGCCGATATCGGCGGCAAGGCGCTGTGGACAAAGGAACTGGACCGCGCGCTGCGCGATGGCGCGATCGACTTTTCCGTCCATAGCATGAAGGATGTGGAAACGCTGCGGCCCAACGACTTCGCGATCGCCGCCATGCTGCCGCGCGCCGATGTGCGCGACAGGCTGGTGGGGGCGGTGGGCTTCGAAGCACTGCCGGAAAACCCCCGTATCGGCACAAGCTCGCCCAGGCGCGGCGCGCAGGTGCGGAGGTTGCGACCTGACGCGACGATCGCGGTCTTTCGCGGCAATGTCGCGACGCGCCTCGCCAAGTTGCAGGCGGGTGATGTCGATGCGACCTTGCTCGCCGCAGCGGGCCTCGATCGGCTCGGTGCGGGCGAGATTGGCGCTACGATCCCTGTGGAAATGATGCTGCCCGCCCCGTCGCAAGGCGCGGTCGGAATTGAAACGCTCGCCGCCAACGCACAGGTCGTCGAAGCGCTGGCCCGGATCAGCCATGTCGACACGGTCGATGCCGTACTTGCCGAGCGCAGCGTTCTGCGCGGCCTGGGCGGCACCTGCCACTCGCCGATCGCAGCGTTGGCCGTTGTGGAGGACGATGGCCTGTTCCTGCGGGCAGAGATCATCAGCCCCGACGGCCATGAAACTGTGCGCGAGGAAACGCGCATCGCGCGCGGCGACGCAACCGCAGCGGAAGCGATCGGCGCAGCTTTGCTCGCCCGTGCCAGCCCGGACCTGCGCGCCCTGTTCGAAGTATGAGGCGCGTTCTCATCCTGCGACCCGAACCCGGTGCCACCCGTACAGCGCAGGCTGCTGCGGCGTTGGGCCTCGACCCGCATATCCATTCCCTTTTTGCGCCGCAGCCCGTCGACTGGACCGCGCCTGATCCGGCGTCGTTCGACGCTCTGCTCGTCACCAGCGCCCATATGGCGAACCTCGCGGGACGGGCACTTGCCCAATATCATGGCCTGCCGACCTATGCAGTTGGTGAAGCCACGGCCCAGTCGCTTCGGGATCATGGTTTTGCCGACCTGACGGTAGGGGAGGGCGACGGCAGCGCCATCGCAGCGCGCATCGCAAGTGACGGTCATGCCCGCGTCCTCCACCTTGGGGGCACCACGACCGCACCGATCGAAGCCGGTCCGCTCGCCGTCACTCACATCGCGGTCTACAGCATGTTGCCTGCGGATCCCGGCCCCGCGCTGTTGCGTGACGCCGTCCCCGGCGCAGTCTGCCTCGTCCATTCGCCGCGGGCAGGCAAAAGCATCGCCCGTATCCTGCCCCCCCCGTCGCGGACCACGCTGCACCTGATCGCCATCAGCCCCGCAGCGCTGGCAGCCAGCAGAACCGGCTGGGCGAGCGCGCAGGCACCGTCCCGTCCACGCGATGACGACATGCTGGCCCTTGCCGTCCGATTGTGCGAAGACGACGACGAGAAGAGCGGAAAGGGTCGGGATGACTGAAGAGGTGGTCGCTGGCGGCACGGGCATGGTCCAGCCTCCGGCGCGACGGCGCAGCATGATGCTGTCACTCGTCATCCTGATGCTGCTCGCCTTCGCCGTGGGCGTCGCCATCACCATCTGGGCTTGGCCGCAAATCCAGAAGCGCTGGGGCAACGCGCCGGCGCAGGCTCAGCCGGTCGCCCCCGCCGCGCAGCCTCAAACGCTCGCATCCAGCACGCAGCGCAGCCTCACCCCCGACGCCGCGCAAGCGATCGACGGGCGCGTCATCCAACTGGAGGAGCGGCTGACCCGCATCACCGTGGAGGCGCAGGCTGCGTCCGGCAATGCGGCCCGCGCCGAAGGGCTGCTCGTCGCCTTCGCCGCCCGTCGCGCGCTCGATAACGCGACGCCGCTCGGCTATATCGAGGCGCAGTTGCGGCTCCGCTTCGGGCAGGCGCAGCCGCGCGCCGTCGCCACCGTCATCAACGCCGCGCGCGAACCGATCACGCTTGCCGATCTGCGCGGGGGTCTGACGGACATGGGCGACAGGCTGACCAAGCCGTCCGCCGCCTCCAGTTGGTGGGATTCGCTGCAACATGAAGCGAGCGAGTTGTTGACGATCCGCCGCACCAGCACTCCCTCGCCCCGCCCCGAAGTCGCTTATGATCGCGCCGTGCGTTATCTTGATAGCGGCCGTGTCGAAGCGGCTCTGACCGAGGTTGAGCGGCTGCCGGGCCGTGCCTTCGCCGACCGCTGGATCCAGTCCGCGCGGCGCTATCTGGAGGCACGGCGCGCGCTTGATCTCATTGAAACCGCTGCCATATTGGAGCCGCGTCAGCTACGCACAAGCGAAGGCGAACCGGTCGGACAAACGTCTCCGCTCGCCCCCTGACCACCTAGCATCACCGGTGAACCGTTCGTCGCACAGGACGAAACTGCTGGACGCGCTTGGCGTTTGTCACGAAACTGTCTCTTTTCGCCCGCCGGGCATCAAGGATTCGTTTTCGTGCCGCCCTACGCCGCTGCCATTGCCACAGCCTGGAGCAATCGGTTCGCGCCCGGCCCCCGTGCCGCAGCGCTTCCGTCTTTGCGCCATCTGCTTGGCAATGCCTCGGTGCCATTCGACCTGTCGCGCACCCGTGCCGAAGCCGCATCACTGGCGTTGGAAATGCAGGGAGATGGTCGACGCATCCTCCTGATCCCTGGCCTGATGGCCGACGAAGCGCGGATGGAGCCGATGCGCGCCATCCTCAACGCAGCGGGTTTCGACGCACATGGCTGGGCGATGGGACGCAACTATGGTCCGCGTCCGGACAGCCTCGCCCGGATCGATGCGCGCGTCGACGCGATTAGGCAGGGCGACGATGCGCCGACGACCCTGATCGGCTGGAGCCTCGGGGGACTCTATGCCCGCGAATATGCCAAGCTGATGCCGCATAAGGCTGCGGGTGTCATCACGCTCGGAACGCCCTTTTCCGGCGATCCGCGCGCCAACCACGCCTGGCGGCTCTACCAGATCGTGTCAGGCTTCCCCGTCGATCGCCCGCCATTTCCCTGTACGCGTGAGGAAAAGCCGCCGGTGCCGACCGTCGCGCTCTGGTCGCAGCGCGACGGCGTGATCCTGCCGGAATGCGCCAAGGGCCGCAGCGACGAGCGCGATCGCGCGATCGAGGTTGACTGCACGCACATGGGCTTCGCCGCCGCGCCCGAAGGCATCCGCGCAGTCGGTCAGGCGCTCGACTTCATGAGGCAGCATTAAGGCGCTTCACCGCCTCGTCCTTCCCGATCAACGGTAACAATGCCGCCATGTCGGGTCCATGGTCCAGCCCCGTCAGCGCCCGGCGCAGCGGCAGGAACAACATCTTGCCTTTGCGCCCTGTCCGCTCCTTGAGTTCGCTGGTCAGCGTGCGCCACACATCGGCATCGAACGACACTTGGTCCAACACCGCCCGCGCTGCCGCCAAATACTCGCGATCCTCCGCTTCTATCGCGGGCACATCGATCGGCCCCGTGACAATCCGCCACCAGTCCGCCGCCCCGGCCACGGTCTCCAGATTGGGCCGGATCGCATCCCAACCCCCGGCATCCATGCCTTCGGGCAGTCGATCGGAGACCGCCGCATAATCCAGTTGATGCACGATCTTCTGGTTCAGCGTCGCCAGTTCGCCTTCATCGAAGCGGGCAGGTGCTCGCCCGAAATGCGCGAAGTCGAAACTATCGATCAGCGGCCCCATGTCGCCGAACGGCTCGATCGGCATCGCGCTGCCCAGCCGCGCCAGCAGCGACGCCAGCGCCATCGGTTCGATCCCGACCTCGCGGAAATGCGCGACACCGAGCGACCCCAGTCGCTTGGACAGCTTCCCCTCGCTTCCGGTCAGCAACGCCTCATGCGCAAAGGCGGGGAGTGGCGCGCCCAAGGCCGCGAACATCTGGATCTGGGTCGCGGTATTGGACACATGATCCTCGCCGCGTAGGACATGGGTGACGCCCATGTCCGCATCATCGATGACGGACGGCAACAGATAGAGCCAGCTGCCGTCGCTGCGCCGAACGACCGGATCGGACAGAAGCTTGGGATCGAAGCGCTGGTCGCCCCGGATCAGGTCGGTCCAGATGATCGGCTGGTCATAATCCAGCTTGAAGCGCCAGTGCGGCACGCGCCCCTCCGCCTCATAGACCGCGATCTGTTCCGCGCTTAGCGACAGCGCTGCACGATCATAAACCGGGGGCAATCCGCGCCCCAGCAGCACCTTGCGCCGCAACTCCAGTTCCTGCGCCGTTTCATAGGCAGGATAGACATGCCCCGCCGCCTTCAAAGCCGCGAACTTTTCCTCATACAATGCAAAGCGCGCCGACTGCTGCGCCTCGCCATCCCAGTCCAGCCCCAGCCAGTTGAGGTCGGCCTTGATCGCTTCGGCATATTCCGGGCGCGACCGCTCCAGATCGGTGTCGTCCAGCCGAAGCAGGAACCGGCCGCCCGACTTGCGCGCCCACAGCCAGTTGTGGAGCGCGGCGCGGATATTGCCTACGTGAAGATGACCGGTGGGCGAGGGGGCGAAGCGGGTGATGACGGTCATGGGACTTCTTATATCGTGCGAAATGCGTTGGTGATCGGATAGCGGCGGTCGCGGCCGAAGTTGCGGACGCCGATCTTGACGCCGGGCGGTGACTGGCGGCGCTTATATTCGGCCACGTAAAGCAGTCGCTCGATGCGTGCCACCGTCTCCCGCTCGAATCCGCGCGCTTCCAGTTGCTCGACCGACAATTCCTCCTCGATCAGGCCGTAGAGGATAGGATCCAGCACCTCATAGGGCGGCAGGCTGTCGTCGTCCCGCTGGTTGTCGCGCAGTTCGGCGGTCGGCGGCTTGGTGATGACGCGCTCGGGCATCACCGGCCCCTCCGGCCCGAAGCCCACGCCCAGCGAGGGCATATGCGCGTTGCGCCAGCGCGACAGGTCGAAAACCGTCGTCTTGTACGCATCCTTCAACACCGAATATCCGCCCGCCATGTCGCCATAGATGGTGGCATAGCCGACCGACATCTCGCTCTTGTTACCGGTGGTGAGCAGCATGTGGCCGAATTTGTTGGACAGCGCCATCAGCGTGACGCCGCGAATACGCGACTGGATATTTTCTTCGGTGAGGTCGCGGGCACGGTCCGCGAAAATATCGCCCAGCATCGCGTCGAACGCGCCGACACCCGGCTCGATCTCTACCACGTCATAGCGCACGCCCAGCAGCCGCGCACACGCGACCGCATCGTCCAGGCTTTCCTGCGATGTGAAGCGCGACGGCATCATCACGCACCACACCCGCTCGGCACCCATCGCATCGACCGCGACGGCAGCGGACAGCGCGCTGTCGATCCCGCCCGACAGTCCCAGCACCACGCCGGGAAAGCGGTTGCGGTTCACGTAATCGCGCAGCCCCAGCACCATCGCATTATAGATATCGCCCGGTCGCTCATCCAGTTCATGTCGCTCGCCCGGCACGCACATCCACGCGCTCTCCCGCTTTTCCCAAGTCGTGAGCGTCAGTGCCTCGTCCCAGTCGGGCATCTGATGCGCGATGGAAAGGTCCGCGTTCATCACGAAGGATGCGCCGTCAAACACCAGCTCATCCTGCCCGCCGACGCGATTGAGATAGACGATCGGCAGCCCCGTCTCGCGCACACGGGTGCCCGCGACCGCATTGACGCGGCGATCATCCTTGTCGATCTCGAACGGGCTGCCATTGGGGCTGATGAGGATATCCGCGCCCTGCGCCTTCAGATGCGCGGTGACGAAGGGGAACCAGATATCCTCGCAGATGGGGACGCCCAGTTGCACGCCCCGGAACGGGATCGGTGCGGGCAGGGGGCCGGGCGCAAACAGACGTTTTTCGTCGAACGTCCCGTAATTGGGCAGTTCGCGCTTCTGGCGGATGTGCGTGACCGCGCCGCCCTCCAGCAAGGCGACCACGTTGAACAGCACGCCTTGTGCCGCGACGACCGTGCCGACCAGCATCGCCGGGCCGCCATCCGCCGTCGCCTGCGCCAGGCGATCCAGTTCCTTGTTCGCGCGATCGACCAATGCGGGTTTCAGCACCAGATCCTCGGGCGGATAGCCGATCAATTGCAGTTCGGGAAAGACGATGAGGTCGGCCCCAGCCGCGCGATCGCGCCATTCCAGCATCGCATCGGCATTGGCGGCAAGGTCGCCCACGCTCTGCGTCATTTGCGCCAGCGCGATCACGAGTTTGTCTGTCATGGCGTGCGACCTAGAGCATTTCGTCGCAGGGTGCAAAAGCGCCTTTCCACCTGCGCTTCCCCCCGCTAAAGGGGCCGCGTCTTCCGCACCGTCATCAATCCGTCACGGGGTGTCTCGCCATGAAGCTCATGACCGGCAATTCGAACAAGCCTCTCGCGGCCGCCATCGCCGACTATATCGAAATCCCCCTGACCGACGCGAGCGTCCGCCGCTTCGCCGACGAGGAAGTGTTCGTGGAAATCCACGAAAATGTCCGTGGCGAGGATGTGTTCGTCATCCAGTCGACCGCCTATCCGACCAATGACAATCTGATGGAACTGCTGATCATGATCGATGCGCTAAAGCGCGCGTCGGCGCGGCGGATCACGGCGGTCGTCCCCTATTTCGGCTATGCGCGGCAGGATCGCAAACCCGGCCCGCGCACACCGATCAGCGCGAAGCTGGTCGCCAACCTCATCACCACCGCAGGGGCCGATCGCGTCCTCTCTGTCGATCTGCACGCCGGCCAGATCCAGGGCTTCTTCGACATCCCGACCGACAATCTGTTCGGCGCACCGGTCATGTCGGCGGATATCCAGGCGCGCTTTGGCGATCGTAACCTGATGGTCGTGTCGCCCGACGTGGGCGGCGTGGTGCGCGCCCGCGCGCTTGCCAAGCGGCTCGACAACGCCCCGCTCGCCATCGTCGACAAGCGTCGCGAGCGCGCTGGCGAATCGGAAGTCATGAATATCATCGGTGACGTGAAGGGCCGCTTCTGCGTTCTCATCGACGATATCGTCGATTCGGCCGGCACGCTCTGCAACGCAGCGGGCGCATTGAAGGCGGCGGGCGCGGAAGATGTCGTCGCCTATGTCAGCCACGGCGTCCTGTCGGGCGGCGCGGTCGCCCGTGTCGAAGCGTCCGAACTGCGCGAACTGGTGATAACCGACTCAATCCAGGGCACCGATGCGGTCTGCAACGCCAGCCACATCCGCCATCTGCCGATCGCGCCGCTGCTCGGCGAAGCGATCAAGCGCATCGCGGACGAAAGCTCGGTGTCCAGCCTGTTCGATTGATCGGCCAGCCGGTCGCAGCCGTCCTCATGCCCCGGCGCAAGGACATCTGGCGCTGCGCCATCGCCCGTTGCCCGATGGCGGAGGTTATCGCGACCGGTGAGCTTGGGGACGACATCGTCTGGCTGGCGGACGAGCCGCCTTTCACCTTCCTCGCCGATCCGTTCGGCTGGCGGGATACGGACGGCACGCTGCATGTCTTTGCCGAGCATTATGATTACCGTACCCGGCACGGCGTCATAGAGGCGCTGACCTTCGACGCCGATCTGCGCCCGGTCGATCGACGTCCCTGCCTGGTCGAAGACTGGCATCTGTCCTATCCGCAGGTCTTCGCCGCCGAAGGCGCGGTCTGGATGCTGCCCGAAGCGCATCGATCCGGTGCGCTCACCCTCTACCGCGACCATGGCGGTTTGCGGGACTGGCGCGCGGAATGCCGGATCACGCTCGACTGCGTGCCGGTGGACGCGACCATATTGCGGCATGAGGGCCGATGGTGGATCTTTTATTCCCCCGCGACGAGCAAGCTTTCCAAACAAGCGCATCTGCACGTCGCCTGGGCTGAAACATTATGCGGTCCATGGACACCGCATCCGGGCAACCCGGTCAGGATCGATCGCGCCTCCGCCCGGCCCGGCGGCACGCCCCTTGTCATCGCCGGGCGGATCATGCTTCCGGTTCAGGATTGCAGCGCGACCTATGGCGGGGCGCTTCGCTCGCTCTGGATCGATCGGCTGGACGAGGGTGGCTTCAATGCGCAAGCGGGCGCCCCGCTCTCCATCCCCGGATCATCGGGCGCTTACCGTCAGGGTATGCACACGCTGTCCGCCTGCGGCGACGTTACGCTTTTCGACGTGAAGAGGATCGACACGTCCTTGCCGGGGCTGGCGCTTGATCTTAGGCGCGCGCTCGGCGGATATCGGTGATGATCGCCGATCCCGTCTGCGCAAACCGCGCCTGCGAAAACCGGTCGAGCATATCCGCCCGCGCGGCTTGCCCCATCGTCGCCAGCCTTGCCGGATCGGACAGCATGTCGGCCATCGCGGCGGCGAGCGCATCGGCGTCCCCCGGTGGCACGATCATTCCGGTTGCATCCTGACGAATCGAATGCGGCAACTCTCCCACCGCTGACGCGATCACAGGCAGCCCCGCCGTCATCGCTTCATGCGCAGCGATGCAGAACCCCTCCGACCGGGACGGCTGAACATAGAGATGCAGCCCGGCGAGGAAGTCATGCGGCGCAGGCTCGAACCCGCCGAACCGTATCTTGTCCAGCCCAGCCGTCCGCGCCAATTCCTCCAGCCTTTGCCTGTCCGCCCCGTCCCCGGCAATCTCCACACGGAAGGGGACAGGGGGGCTAAAACCCTGCGCATCAAGCCGTGCCAGAGCGGCGATCAGCACGTCATAGCCCTTGACTGGATGCAGCCGCCCAAGGCTGCCGACCCGCACCGTCTCACCGGCCTGCCACCCGCGCGCCTGCGGCTGGGCCGGGTCGGCGGCAAAGATCGGCCAGCATCGGAGCCGCTCCGGTCCCACCCCCAGCCGTTGCTGCGTCAGCGCCGTGACGGACCGGGAATCGCCGACCCACAGCAAAGCCCTGTGTTGCAGCCAGCGCATCAGCCGCTCGTTCCACGGTTTCAAATAGGCGGCATGTTGCCAGCAGATGACCGGAATCCCGAGCGACGGCCCGATCATCAGCCCCAATATCGTCGCGCGGCTGAGCGATGTCCAGATATGCGTCGCGCCCCACTCCGCGATCGACCGCCGAAGCCAGAGACAGGCGGCAAGATGGTCGCCACTCCCGCCCTCGCGCACCAATGGATCGAGACCGGCCTCCACCATGGCGGGCAGGCCGCGCCGGTCGCGCCCCGTCAGCGCAAAGACGCGAACCTCCGCACCCGCATCGCGCAGCACCCCCGCAATGGCGGGAACCGGCTGGGATGCGCCGCCGCCCTCGACCGAGTTGATGACATAGGCGATCCGCATCAGTGCGACAGGCTCCGTCGCCACACCAGCCCTGCCAGCAGCGCCGCCGCCAGCACGGCCTGTCCCACCGCCTGAATGCCCGCGCCCATCAGCCCCGCGCTGTGCAACAGCCATGGCAGAATCGGCAGGAATATGAGGCTGGCGAACAGGTTGACGCTCATCGACAGCACCGGATAGCCCATGGCCGACAGGGCGGAACTGCATGGCGGCCCGATCACCGCGATCATGCGCGCCACGACCAGCACCACCATGACGCTGCCCGCCGCCTGGAACGCCGATCCGGCGAGCAGGATGACGATCGGCGTCGGGAACAGCGCGACGATTGCCGTCACGGGTGCGGCGGCGGCCATCGCGATGCCGACCACGCGGATCAGCGTCCGACGCAGCGGTGCGCCGCCTTCACCGGCGGCCACCATGCGCGCAAGCTCGGCATAGGCGGTGTTCCCCAATATCTGCGCGGGTTGGGCGATGATGACCGTGGCGCGCTGGGCGACCGCGAACAGCCCTGCCATCGCCGGTCCCAATACCCATCCCACGATCAGCGGCGCGATCCGCCCGGCCAGTTCGCTCAGCGTCACGTCGGCGTTGCTCGCCACCATGAATCGCCAGATGCCCGGATTATCCTCACGAACAGCGCCCGCTTCCGGTTGGCGCAGGATCGGCCCCAGCCGCCGGTTCGCGCACCACAGCGCCATGATCCACAGCACCGCGAACTCCGCCAGCGCCGCTCCCAGCCATGCCGCGAGAAACGCCTTCAATCCCCATCCCATCAGCAGCGCGACCGACGCGCCGCACAGTCGTACGATCGGCTGGACCATGTTGTGCAGGCCGATGAGATCGAACCGGTCGATCAGTTGCAGATAGCCCGCCGGGGCCGAGCGCACTGATCCCAGAACGGCAAAGCTATAGGGAATGGCGAAGGCGACAGTCTCCGGCGGCCAGCCCAAATGCGGGCCGACGAAAGGAGCAAGGACCATTGCGGCGATGATCGCAGCCACGCCGCCCGCCAGTTCCACCATCGATCCGAACCGCAGCAGCCGCGCCAGCCGGTGCGGCGCATCGTCCTTCGTCGCCTCCGCGCCATAGCGCACGATCGCCTGCCATGCGGGAAACTCGACGATCCCGCACACCGCGGTCACATAGCCATGGACCAGCACCAATATGCCATAGTCGCGCGGGCCCAGCGCCCGCGCCGCGATGACGAGGTAGATCAGGCTGATAAGTCCCGCCCCCGCCTTTCCGCCGAGCACCAGCCCCAGTCCCCTGAATATGCGTCCTGCCGTTCCGGCGCCCTGCGTCATGACGAGAATGCAGACCAGTCTTTCGCGCGCAGGGCAATGCCCATGCACTTGCGGGCGGCGAGGCGTGGGCCGAGAAAGCGGTAGAAATACCAGTCCATCGCCTTGCGGGGCATATAGCGGTACAGCAACCGCTCGCTCCGGGTCCAGCTGACGGATTTGCGGCAACTGCGCCGGTCGGACGGGAAGCAGACATGATCGGCATGGTAGACGGCGGGACCATGCCGCATCGTGCGATGCACGATTTCATGGTCCTCCAGCACATAAGGCCAACGCGCCGAATCGAAGCCGCCCGCTGCCCGCAGAGCCGCCGTGCGGAAAGCCTGTGCATAACCGCCCGCATGGCATTTGGCGGGGAAGCGGCGCGCCTTGCGCAGGATGAAGGCTATGCGGCGGACGGATGCGTCGGAACGCGGCGGATCGTAGAGGTCGATCGCCATCGCGGCGGATGCGCCGGGCGCGCGGTCGAACATCGCGATGATGCGCGCCACATATTCGGGGGGATAGCGTGTGTCGGCGTCACAGATGGCGACCAGCGGCGTATCGACACGCGCCAGCCCCGCCGCCATCGCCGGAATCTTGCCCGGCTCGGCGCAGGCCATGACCTCCGCCCGATCGCCGAGTGGCGCGACATGCGCCCGTGCCTCCGCGACCCCGCCATCGGTCGATCCATTGTCGATCAGGATCAGTCGGAACCGGTGATCATCCTGGGCGACGAGCGTGTCGATGGTCGGACCGATCCACCCCTGCTCGTTGAAGAAAGGCAGTATGACCGTCAGCAGGATCGTCATGCGGCGCGGAATGTCGCGCTGGATTGACCGCGCTGCCGCTTCCGGTCCGCCAGCGCTGCGATCACCTCCGCCGCGCGGGACGAGGAAGGCCGCCCGTCAAGGTCGAAGCTTTCGGCAAACAAGCGTTCCTGCACGGCGCGATAGCGATCCTCGTGCAACGCCTGCGCGCGATCCAGCGCCCGTCCTAGCTGCCCCGGATGGTCGATCACCTCGCCCGCCTGCCAGTGCGCGTAATTGGCATCGTCCTGCCATTTGACGCCATGACTGTTGACGAAGATGCAGGGGCGGGGGTTGAGCAGGAACTCGTACACCTGGCTGCTCGCGTCGCCGATATAGATGTCGGCAGCCATGGTATAGCTCATGTCGGTCGATGCCCGGCTGCCCAGGTCGAAATGCATGTTGTCGCCATGCAGGTAGCGATTGTCGATCTTGCCCGCGCGGTTGACGCTCAGCCGATCGATGGTGACGACGAAGGGCCGCTCGAACAGCATGACATGCGGCGCAAAGATCAACTCGCGCGTCTCGTCACGCCCAAAATGGTCCAGCACCGCGCGGCCGTGCCTGTACCAGGACGACAGATGCGGCGAAACATGCGGGTTGTAGAGCGCCACCGGCCGGTCCCGCGCGATATGGTGGGTCCGGCCCGCCTGCCGCACCATGTCGAACTTGGGATAGCCCACGATGCTGATCGTATCCGGATCGACGCCCGCTTCCGCGATCAGGCGGCGGCGTATCTTCTCGCCCGAACAGAGCACATGGTCGAACCGCGCACTCGCCGGATCGAAGCCGATCGCCCGGTCCCCCGCACCATGCCGGGTGTGAACCATGGTGAGGTCGTTAAGGTCATAGCGCGTCTTGAGCAGCAACGACGTCTTTTCCGCGACGATCAACAGGTCGAGGCTGCGGAAGAAATCGAGATTGTCGCGATAGAGCAGCAGCTTGCCCGCAGGCAGCAATCCGCCCAGCGCCCGCGCCATGCGTGCCGAACGCGGCGCCAGCGTCAGCGCCACATGCCGGATCGACGTGCCCAGCATCGGTCCCGCCAGCCGCCTCACCTCCGCCGCCAGCCGATCATTCGTCGTGGCGACGATAATCTCGCTATCGAAGCCGTCCTGCGCGAGCGCCATGGCGATCGGCAGGCTATGGGCGACCTGATGAATCTGATCGTGGTTGAACAGGAATCCAATGCGCATTGCGCACAGACGGCACAGCCATTTGACTACCTCAGTCGGTCTGAATTTTTTCTTCGGTCCTGCGCGCCATGCTGCAAATATGCTCTGTCCGGCACGATCGCATCAGCAATGCGCTGATAAAGACCGCAACATTCCGCATAGGACGGATACTGCCACACGCTAACCCTATGTTACGGATACGAAATTATGTGGCAATGATGTGACAGTCGGAAATATTCGGCAATAATTTAGCGTGCTGCACTTTACAGCATCATATAGCGAGCGCACCCGTCCCCGATCCGCTCATACGCGGTCGCGTCTGGCAGCCGGTCTGCCATCCAGAAAAGGGACTGGACCTTGAAACTCACTTCCATTGCCGCCCGGCTGCGGGCGAGCGCTGCACCTTTCATCTTTGCCACTGCTCTCATTCAGGCTCCGGCCTTCGCGCAGGACCAGCAGGCTGCACCCCAGTCGGCAGAGCCCGCCGATCAGGGCGACACCATCGTCGTCACCGGATCGCTGCTGCGCCGCATCGACAAGGAAACCGTTTCGCCGATCACCACTGTGACCGCGAACGACCTCGCCGTGCGCGGCATCACCACGGTGCAGCAGGGCGTTCAGACACTTGCCGCGAACAACGGCCCTGCGCTCACCAACGGCTTCACCGCCAACGGTGCTTTCGCGGGCGGCGCATCCGCCGTGTCGCTGCGCGGCCTCACCACCTCATCGACGCTGGTGCTGTTCGACGGCCTTCGCGCGGCCTATTATCCGCTGGCCGATGACGGCACGCGCAACTTCGTCGACCTGAACACCATCCCCGACGCGATCGTCGATCGCGTCGAAGTCGTGAAGGATGGCGCATCGGCCACCTACGGCGCGGACGCGGTTGCAGGCGTGGTCAACATCATCACCAAGCGCGAAGTGAAGGGTCTGCACCTTCAGGCCGAAGCGGGCATAAGCCAGCGCGGCGATGCCGCCAATCAGCGTCTGTCGGCCACCTATGGCTATGGCGACTTGTCGGAGGATGGCTTCAACGCCTATGTGAGCGGCCATTATCTGCGGAGCGCTGCGCTCTATAACCGTGACCTCGGGCGTCCCTACAACACGGACGACAAGTCGGGCATCTGCCATGACGGCGTCTGCGGCCCCAACGACATCGCCAATGGCGTCGACCCACAGATCGGCTTCACGGGCCTTTCCACGGCGACCAACGTCTTCATGGTCCGTCCCTTCGATCCCGCGACCAACCTCGGCACGGGTCGGTATCAGCTGCTCAACCAAGCCGACGGCTGCCGCAACCTCAACCCGTACACGCTGACGGACGAGGAATATGCCGACTTCGCGACCGCGCCGCGCACCGTTTGCCAGCAGGACATCACCCGCGACTATGGTCAGGTGCTGCCGAGCCAGGAGCGTTGGGGTATTTCGGGCCGCGTCACCAAGACGGTGGGCGATACGGGCGAAGCCTATCTCGAACTCAATTATGAAAACAGCAAGTCGTCCTACACCGGCCTTGCTTCCACCATCCGTGCCAACGCACCGGCTGGCATCGACTATTCGGCCTACTCGACCTCGGCCGGATCGACCCTGCTGCGACTGCCGGTCTATGTCTGCCCGCGCGGCACGGCAGCCTGCACGGCGGCCAACGGTACGCTCAATCCCAACAATCCCTATGCCGCTGCCGGTCAGGAAGCCGCGATCATCGGCCGCCTGCCGACCAGCACCGAATTCAACCAGACGGTCAGCCAGGTCTACCGTGCGGCAGCGGGCCTCAAGGGCAGCTTCGGCGACGACTGGAACTATCAGGTCGATGCGACCGCGATGGTCAGCAAGCTGAAGACGCGCGCCGACGGCTATGTCTATATCCAGCATCTGCTCGATGTGATCGCCGACGGATCGTACAACTTCGTCAATCCCTCGGCCACGTCGCAGGACGTGCTCGACTATCTGACTCCGACGCAGATCAACCGCAGCAAGGCGCAGCTCTATCAGGGGCAGGCCAGCATCTCGAAGGGTCTGTTCGACCTGCCCGGTGGTCAGGTTCAGGTCGCGCTCGGCATCGCCGCACGCTATGAATCGCTCAACAATCCGAGCGGCAATCCGGACTATAACGGCCCGACTGAGCGCTATTTCCGCCTGAACGCCTTCGGCGCTAAGGGGCATCGTGATGTCGAGTCCGCCTATTTCGAAGTCAGCGCGCCGGTCGTCGACCAACTCGAGCTGACGGCGGCGGGCCGCTACGACCATTACTCGACGGGTGAAGACAATTTCTCGCCCAAGTTCGGCGCGAAGTTCAAGCCGTTCCGCGAACTGATGTTCCGCGGCACCTATTCGCGCGGCTTCCGCGTACC